>ERZ1026868.191-NODE-191-length-47949-cov-6.709128_pt1 | contig 47949 bp, 40 predicted proteins | sample MGYA00380164_ERZ1026868 | MGnify/ENA primary metagenome ERZ1026868 (study PRJEB33269, sample SAMEA4719800) | human gut metagenome | biome: human-associated habitat; feature: organic feature; material: feces | place: Cameroon | collected 2013-10 ...
GTATAATACACTATCAACTGTACATAAAAACGGACTTATAATCATTTTTTTGGATTTTATTTAAGAAAATTCAGATTATTATAAAATCTCCCCAATAATAATCCCCACCAATATAAATAATTTTACTACAAACATTTACAAGAAACAATAAAAATATCCCTGGAACACAATAAGTTCATAAATACAATAAAGCCGCATATCCATAACAGATACGCGGCTTCTTGCGTGTCGTTAAAATAACTTTGGATGCAGGTTAATCAATCCCAAACTTTCGCTCCTCTTCCACCACATCCAGCTTCTTGACATCCATCCCTGTAATCTGGACGAAGCGTCGTCCGGCGAGGAATGTGACCAGCTCATCAATGGCTGCTTCCGATCCCTGCACTTCCATCTCGACATCTCCGTTATAGAGGTTCTTTACCCAGCCGGTAAGCCGCAGCTGGTTTGCTTTGTGTTCGGAATAATACCGGAAGCCAACACCCTGCACGCTTCCGTGAAATATGATATGTTTTCTGACGATATCTGCCATGTTGTTCTCCATTTTATAATTATATGTGTTTTTCTTGCTTGCTTTCATTCTGGAAACACACGAGCTGTGTCTTTCTACCTATTTTATCTCAACAAAACACACGATTCGTACCGGAATGTATCAATTAGCTACCTAAATGTGTTTTTTGAATCACTTTTGATTCTGGAAACACACGATATGTGTTTTTCTACCTATTTATCCTCGATAAAACACACTTTCAATCTGGAATGTATCAATTAATTTCCCAAGGGTGGTTTCCTGATTGCTTATCTCTTCATAACCAATAACTATTTAATTATAAGACATTTTTCTTGCTGGTGCAATGAAATAAAAAGAGATAATCATTCCCGTAGAAATAATTATCTCTTTCCTCGCGTATCGTTTGTTATATTACAATATGTGTTTCATACATATACTCTATTATATATCTTTATAGCATCCATATGTCTGATCCACAGATAATTACAGACACTTCTTCACATCATCCACGATCTGCTCCACAGTCAGATGATTGTCTTTCAATACATCGTTTACATCGTAGCGGTCTAGGAATTCTTTCTTGATACCGAAGTTCAATACCTTCATATCAGAAGCTCCGTAGAACCGGGCAATCTTCTCGCCGAAACCACCGTCTAATATACCGTCTTCGAGCGTGATAACCACCTCGTGATTAGCCTTTAAGTCTTCGAGCATAGCCTCATCAAGACCGGTAATGTAATACGGATTGATAATCGTTGCTTCGATGCCGGTTGCTTCTTTCAGTGCTTTGGCTGCGTCTACACCGAGTCCGTAGAACGAACCAAGACCGATGATAGCGACCTTGCTGCCCTGCTTCGTGATCTCGTACTTGTTCAGCTTTGAGAAGTCCTTTGTGACAGTCTTACCGTCAGAGACAAATGCGCCACCTGGTACGCGGATGGCAACCGGATGCTCTGTCTGGGCGATACTCCAGTCTAACATGGCAAGGTACTCTTCCTTTGTCGTTGGTGCGAGGTAGACAAGTCCTGGGATATTTGCCATCATAGGGATATCATAGATGCCAAGGTGTGTGACGTCGTTCATACCATAAATGGATGCTGAAAATGTCAGGATCGTTGCCGGATTGCCGTTTACACACAGATCCTGTGCCAGCTGGTCATAGGTTCTCTGGATAAATGTGCTGTATACGCCATAGACCGGTTTGCCACCGCTTTTCGCAATACCGGAGGCGAGTGCCACAGCTGTTTCCTCGGCGATTCCGACATCCACGAATTGTCTGCCCGCTTCCTTTCGCTTATCTTCCGTGAAGCCCATTACCGTCGGTGTGGCAGATGTGATGGTCACAACACTTGGATCTTCTTTCATTTTCTTCATCAGGTAGTCACAGGTAACGCTGGAATAATCCTCACCACCAAAATCTGCGATTACCTCGCCGGTCTCGATATCGAACGGCAGATGCCAGTGCCACTCTTCCTTGTGTGTTTCGGCGAGCTTGTAGCCTTTCCCTTTCAAGGTACGAATGTGTACCACAACTGGTTTTACGCTGTCCTTGACGCTCTCAAACGCCTTGATTAACGCCGGAATATCATTTCCCTCATGAACATACACATAGTTAAGTCCCATCGCCTTAAAAAGGTTACATTCTGCCTGTCCGTTTGTCTCACGCAGGAGCTTTAAGTTCTGGTAGAGACCACCGTGATTTTCTGCGATCGACATATCGTTATCGTTCACAACAATGATCAGGTTGCTCTGCAGCTCGGATGCAAAATCAAGTCCCTCTAAGGCTTCACCGCCGCTCAAGGATCCATCGCCGATGATTGCAATCACATTTCCGCTCTCCCCTCGCACATCACGTCCCTTCGCAAGACCGCAAGCCAGGCTGATAGAGGTAGATGTATGACCGATTATGAAATGGTCATGATCGCTTTCCTCTGGGTTGCTGTAGCCGGATACATCGTTGTAATGCTCTTCGTAAAGATACGCGTCCTTTCTGCCAGTAAGCATCTTGTGTGGGTAGGTCTGATGAGATACATCAAACACAAATTTATCCTTCGGAGATTCAAATACATAGTGCAAAGCAATCGTTGCTTCTACCATACCGAAGTTTGGACCGAAATGTCCACCGTGGATGCTGGCACGTTTTAAGAGGGCCTGTCGTATTTCAGCAGCCAAACTTGTAAGTTCATCTCCTGAAAGCTTCTTCACATCCTCCGGACCGTTGATTTTCTCAATGTACATAACGTTTGTACCTCCTGTTTTTTCTTATTGTGTACTTCATAAAAAGGATGAATACTATCTTTATTCATCCTTTTTACATATACTATACAACCTAAACTTAGCTTTAGGTCAAGTAAAAATATAAAATTAATAGCTTAAATGCCCATTCAATCTGTCAGATTTCCAAATAAATTTATCTATCGAAGTTTCTTTAGTATATTCTGGAAATAATCCGGAAGTTCTGCATGCCATTCCATGTATTCTCCGGTGATTGGGTGGTCGAATCCGAGTACCCCCGCGTGTAATACCTGCCCTTGGGTGGCAAAAGGCTTCTGCTTTGGTCCATACACCTCATCTCCAAGCAATGGATGATTGATGCTTGCCATATGGACACGGATCTGGTGTGTCCGCCCGGTTTCAAGCTCGCATTCCACGAGGGAGAAGTTCTGCTTTAGCCGTTCAATCACACGGTAATGTGTGACAGCATGTCTGCCGTTTGGATCGATGGCCATCTTCTTGCGGTCGGTTTTGTGTCTTGCGATCGGTTTGTCGATCGTTCCCTCATCTGTGGCAAACTGATTGTAGACGATCGCTGTGTAGACACGGTGAATGTCATGTACTTTGAATTTATCAGATAGTACACGGTGTGCCTGGTCGCTTTTGCAGGCAACCAAAAGGCCTGTCGTATCCATATCGATCCGATGGACGATTCCTGGTCGTAATACCCCGTTAATCGAGGATAAGGAATCCTTGCAATGATACATCAGGGCATTAACAAGCGTTCCGCTTGTATGTCCCGGTGCCGGATGTACGACCATGCCCTTCGGTTTGTTGACGACGATGATGTCATCGTCCTCGTAGACGATATCGAGTGGGATATCCTCCGGCTCAATATCTAATTCTTCTGCGTCCGGGATCTCAACTGCAATCGCATCGCCAGCCCGGAGCTTGTAATTGGATTTGACGGATTTGCCATTTACGGTTATGAAATTGTCATCTAACAGCTTCTGGATATACGAACGCGACTGGTCAGGTATCTGTTCGGTCAGATATTTGTCCAGCCGCGTACCGATGTCTGCGGAAACTGCGCCGACTGTATAATTGTAAGTTTCCATATTATTATATGTCACCACGCGACAGCGTGATGACCTACGCACGCATCAGCGTGCTTCCTTATAACTTAGTTCTTTTTCGTTGCCGGTTCTTTGGAGTCGGAATCTGTCTCAGTGAGAGAATCGTTTCCGGTTTCCTGGTTTTTGTGTGTTGTATGCTCTGATTTCGAGAATAATGCATCAATCTCATGGTCGTGGTAGAAAAATGCACACAGTAAGATCAGCACAATCATACTGACAGTCACATAAATGTCTGCAACATTGAAAACCGGGAAATGAATCAACCGGAAATCAAAGAAGTCTACGACATAATGCAGCTTGATCCGGTCAATCATGTTTCCAATCGCGCCGGATACAAGAACAACCAGACAGACGCGAATCGGTGTGAAGCGCTTGTCCTTAGGAATCCTTGCATAAAAGCACGCACAGACAAGAAGCACAAGGATGGTCAGAATCAGAAATATCGTTCTGCCGTTTTTGAACATCCCCCATGCGATTCCTGTATTTTGAATGTAAGTCAGATGAAATACATTCTTGATCAGCGGATGCGATTCATATAACGCAAAAGATGTGCGCACGATAAATTTCGTGATCTGATCGAGTGCAACAAGTAATCCGATACAAAGAATCGGTATGATATAGATTTTGATTTTCTTTTTTGTATTCATTTCCTGCATTGTGTTCATTCCCTGTATATTTTTTGTCTTTGATGATAGATGTATGGCTTAGTATTCATCCTGATATCTTTCCTGTAATTCTTTGAGTGCCAGAAGCATATCGTCTTCACTTACATCCATATCGATATAAGCATGTCCGATTGTCTCTAACAAGATAAATTTGATGTGACCGCCGATTGCCTTCTTGTCATTTCTGGTATACGATACGATTGTTGCGAAATCCGCGTCAGCCGGAAGCTTCGGTACATGGTATGGCTTCATACTGTGCAGGATATCGCGCAGCTCTGCTTGTGTAATATTCCCCTTTTTATAAGAAATGATACTGGCAAGTGCACATCCGATCAACACACATTCGCCATGCAGAAATTCAAAATTCATATATTTTTCGATAGCATGGCCAAGCGTATGACCGAAATTCAACAACGCACGTTCGCCCTTCTCGGTCGGATCGTTCTCAACAACATTTTTCTTAACAATATTGCTTTCATAGATCATCTCTCCGATCGTAGGAAGATCAAGTGCGGCAATCTGTGTTTCATTATCCTTCAGCCATGTAAAATAACTGGCGTTCTTGATCAGACCATGCTTGATGATCTCACCCATACCGGAACAAAACTGGCGGTTTGATAATGTCTTTAACACAGACAGATTCATATACACCAGCTTCGGCATATGAAAAGCACCGACCATGTTCTTATAGGAATCAAAATCCACGCCGGTTTTCCCACCGATGCTGGAATCTACCTGTGACAACAGGCTGGTTGGAATCTGGATAAAATCAATGCCGCGCAGATAAGTTGCTGCTGCATACCCGGTCAGATCTCCGACTACACCGCCACCGAGAGCGATAAGTACATCGTTCCGGTCGAATTTTTCTTCGATCAGGTGGGTGTATAAATCTCTTACCACATTGAGATTCTTGCTTGCCTCCCCTTCCGGAAAGACAAAGGAGGTTGTATAAGAGCAGGCATCTTTGATAGAAAGTAATATAGCATCCAGATATAAGGATGCTACATGACTTTCAGATACCACACAGATCTTACGATTACTGTAGCCAAGCTCCTGAATCTTAATTGCGAGTGCATCAAAGCTCTCTTCATATACGATGTCATAGATTGGAACATCGTTTTGATGTACAGTTAAATTCTTCATGGTTACGCTTCTTTCTGTAGGTATGTAATATTCGATTAGATAAATTCAAATCCGTCATCATCGGTTTCGGAATCGTCATCTTCGCTTCCATCACCGAGACGTGCCGGACCGGATGGTTTTGCCTCCACTTCACCCTCTACACTATCATTGGATTCCGCAGAGCCGGATGCTTCCTCATCAGAAGCTGCATGTATGTCTGCGTCCGAATCATTAATTGGATGAAGGATGGTTGGAATCTCATGTGAGAAATCATTGGTTTTCTCATCCTTCGAGGTGGAAACTGGTTCTGATTTTTGCTCCGGTGCAGATTCCGTATGCATCTCTGCTTTATCATTTGATTTTGATTCACGAATCGGGGATTCCTCTGCTTTCGGTGCAGGCTTTGGCTCCGGTTTTGGCTCCGGTTTTGGCGTCTCCGCTTCTTTGTTTGGAGCAGCTTCAGGCACTTTTTTTGGCTGGGAAGCAGCCTCACGTGCTTTCTGCATGGCTGCAGCAGCCTCGGAGCTTCCAACGGTCGCGCGTTTCATTCGTTTGCGTTCTTCCGCAGAATTTGCAACCTTTAAGGAAGATTTTTTATCTTCGGAAGTTTTTCCTTTCGCATTAAAAGGATTGTAATCCTTCTGATCCTGATCCTGTGGTTTGAATGGATCAACAAAATTCTCGCCGGCACTTAAAGACTGGGTATAGACGGCGCTTGTACTGGTTATATCGCCACTGCCATATCCGCCATTGAAACCGCCGAGTGTAGATTCGTCCCGCATCTGTGGATCACCGGTGTAAGCACCGAAGCCTTCTGATACGGAAGCGCTATTGTTCTGTTTTTCTGAACCACCCAGCAATGTAAATGCACGATCGTCAATAATAGAATCCGGATCAAAGTCCTGTTCGCCTAAAAACTCAAATTGCTGTTTTAATAACATGGCAAAATTCGATTTGTAGGCAGTATAACGTGCTTCCATTACTGCAATTTCGTCCTCGAGCTTCTCGAGACGTTTTTCGGCATCGGATACGATGTTACTTGCCTGAATCTTGGCATCACGGATAATGCCTTTTGCTTCTTTTGCAGCGTTGGTAATTGTCTCTTCCGTATTCTTCTCCGCACGCTTTAAGCTCTTCTCAAGGTGTGATTCCTTGGAACGATAATTCTGCAGAGTATCATTCAATATGGAGACCTTCTCTTTTAACTCCGCATTTGAACGATACAGTGATTCATAGTTTTCTGATACACTGTCAAAAAATGTGTTTACATCCTTCTTGTCGTAACCCAAACCGACATGAAATTTTTTCTGTTGAATATCAACTGGTGTAAGCAACTTTTCAACCCCCCTATTCGTTTAGTATTGTACGTATGGTGTCAGGGCATCCTGATTAACCAATTCCTCTCTCAAATCGCCGGATACCTCGATATCCTGTGGTGTTGCAATAAATATGTTGGAAGAAACAACATTCAGGGATCCTCCCATCGCATAGCAGGCACCACCGACATAATCAATGATACGTTGTGCAACTGCAACATCCAGACCTTCGATATTGATTACGATTGTTTTGTTCGAACGCAGGAAATCAATGACGGACTGTGCCTCATCTGTCTCCTGCGGTTTGATTACAAACACTTCGCTGCGGCTTCTGAAATCGGAATTCCGGTTATAGGAGCGCTGATTGTCTTTGAAATCAACGAGCTTTCCGCTTGATGTGTTTGTTGGAGCGCTTGACTTATAGGAAGCTGACTGCTGTGTTGCGGCTTCGTATTTGCCGGCGGAAGATCGTGCCGAAGGCTTGGTTGTACTCTTTCCGAAGGATGGTTTTGATTTGGCTGAACGAGGAACATATTCTTCTTCGTAGTCATCATCATCATCGTCGTATTCGTCATCAAACAAGCCATCATCGAATTCATCTTCATCGTCATCTATATCTTTAACTTTGAAAAAATTAAGAAATTTATTCTTACCTGAATCCTTTGCCATAATTTTAATCTCCTTACTATATATTATAATTTCGCGCGCCGAAGATTGCTGTACCGACACGAATCATAGTGGCACCTTCTTCGACTGCGATTTCATAATCGTTGGTCATTCCCATAGATAAAACATTCATATCAATATTATCAATGCATTTGGATTTTATGTCAAGCGATAATTGGTACATTTTGCGGAAGTATATGCGATTATCCTCAGGATTTTCTACAAATGGTGCAATTGTCATAAGTCCCATCACATGAATGTGAGGCATATCCTTGATCGCATCGATCAGATCGTAGACTTCTGTCTCGTTGATGCCGAATTTGCTCTCCTCGTGAGCGATGTTGACTTCCAGGAGAACCTTAACCACGAGATTTTTCTTGGCGGCCTCTTTTTCAATTTCCTTTGCGAGGTGTACCGAATCAACACTATGGATCATGCATGCCTTATCGACGATATATTTTACTTTGTTGGTCTGGAGATGACCAATCAGATGCCAGTGTACAGGCTTCGAGACATGCTCATATTTGTCAACCATTTCCTGTACCTTGTTCTCTCCAAACTCTGTGACACCATGAGCGAGCAGCTCTTCCACATCCGAAAGTGGTTTTGTTTTGCTGACCGCGATGATTGTCACATCATCGAAATTACGGCCGGAACGGGCACAGGCATTCTTTACATTTTCCACAACTTTTTCATAATTCTCGTATAGCATAATAATCAAGACCTTTCTTTATGTATTGGTTAATATAGAATCTGATTTTCGACTACGTCGGAAGAATTCAGTACAATATTATCATAAGCCTTAAGTTCTTCGCCTGTCTTAATCAGCACAAATTCATCAATTTTTTTCAGAATTGTAATATGCCTGAATTCTGCAATTCCCTGATTGGCAAAATAAACGCCGGTAATCGGTGTCGCTTCTAATAAGGATGCAGCAATCGTATTGTTGTTGGATGGGTTCACCAGAACATCGGAATCTTCAATTCCTTCCGGATCGATATAGGCATATTTGTCGTCCATAAAATATATGGTTGGCTTTATCTGCTGCAGGCTGTCGTTCCCATTCGTATCCTTCTTCTGGATATGGATACGGTATTCTGTCGACTGGTTGATACCATTTATAATGTAGTCAAGCGGTATTTTGTAGACATCTTTCTCTACGATTGAAGTCTCCGGTATTTTCAATCCGGATTCATCGGATTGCAGCAGCTCTACTGATACGAAGCGTTCTGACAGATAGTTGGACATATATTTATCAATCGCAATATTGATATAATTACCATCCGAACCGGCAACTATCGTGTACGGCATTGTAATTTTGAAGTTTGAGTTGTTGATCCGGAATGTTACATAGGAGCTTCCTTCAATGCTTGCGATCTGTTCATCTGTAATTGGGGCAACGATGTTCCATTCCTCAGATGGAATAATCTTTACAACCGGATTGCCGGCTTCGATCTGTTCACCGGATTTCATGGATTTTTTCTCATAACCGGCTTTGTCAAAATCAGAAGCTTTCATTGTTTCTGAAATCTGATAATTCTCATAGCCGTCAATATAATACGTGACAAGTCCGCTGTCCGGCGCAGAGATTGAGGCAATGCCGGATGATGAGCTGCCGGACTGCTGCATCACAATCTCACTCATCAGTTCAAACATTTTATTGTTGGCATTTGTCTCGAAGTTGTATGCATTATAAAAGGTCACATCACTATAAGATAGTTTATAAGACGAAATCAGAGAACGAAGATTCTCGTAATCGCTTGATGTAAGCAATGTCTGATACGCTTCGGAATCAGAGTCATTCATGGAATTATAGATATCGCCATTTTGGTCAATCGTACAGAGGGTGGAGTTTTTTTTAATCTTCTCACCATCTGTAATGTAATAGCATATGTATCCGGAATTGGTTGAATTGACGACGACTTCGTCTCGGATTGCAAGTCCCTGCAGAGAGATATCGTTACTGATATCTCCCTTACTGACCTGATAGATAGTAATGGTTTGTTTACCAAGAGAGGTAATTACACTGATAACAACATACAACAAAACAGCTGCAATCACAATTGTTGCAGCGTTTGCACGGATTTCCTTATGAATTTGTATTACATTGCGGTGTTCCTTTTTCATGTAATCACCCGATTTTTTGTATTTTATAATTTGCAGACAACATTTGCTGCATATTCGGCAGGAAGCATAGATTCTTCCACTGCCGTACTGATTACGAATGTAACGTTGTATTTCTCGGAGATCTTATCAATCTCCCCTAATGCACCGGCAAGTGCTTCCGGTTCCACGTTACTCATCATCATGAAATTGTCCAAAAAGATATGTGTCAGATTGTGATTTGACGAGATCAATCCCTGAATAAATCCCATGAATGCGTCAGGTGTCTGAATATCATATTCATGAAGATTGATCAGACGGATTACGTTTGAAAGCTCATACATGTGTTTGTTGCTCTTATCAATATAGATAATTGAGCCACTCGTACGTTTGCTTTCGTTGTTTGCCCGCTCTACCATCTTTCTTGTTTTTCCATTTCCCTTTGCTCCAATAATCAGTTCCAGCATGTCATGTCTCCTCCTTAGTCTGTTAAACATAATAATCGTACAATTGAATCGTATAAGTCCTGTTTGGATTTGCCGGATGATGCGACAACCACATAAGTCTTGCCGTTCCGTATCAGATACATAGCCAGACAATTGCCGGCACCATCCGTAGTACCGGTCTTCCAGGATTCAATCTGGAAGGTCGCAGGTAATGCAACATCACCTGTGATAAACATGTTCGTGGCGGTGCTTTCCGTGTCAATCGCTGCACCATTTGTATCATAGAACGTGTATGTATATGTGTCAAAACCATCAATGTCCCTAAGAACCTGATGATTGTGGACTTCTTTTACAATCAGGTACATGTCATAAGCGGTGGAATAATGATTCGGATCATCAAGTCCATGCGGGTTCATGAAATGTGTGTTCGTAGCTCCGATGTCCTGTGCCTTCTGGTTCATCATGGAAACAAAGGTTGTAACATCGCCACCTACATATTCTGCAAGATATAAGGCATAATAGTTATTCGATTCAAGCATAAGCCCATAGAGCAGATCCTTTACAGATATCGAATAGCCTTTGTGCAACTGGCTGGGGGCTACGTCCTCAGCGGTCAGATCGTAATTCTGTGTGATCGTTACCATGTCCTGAAGAGTAATCTGCCCGGATTCAATAGCGTCCGCAACAACGATAGCGGTCATCATCTTCGTCATACTTGCGGGATACATCCGTTGATGGACATTCTTCGCAGCAAGTACCTTGTGATCGGTGTCGTTGACAAACAATGTATAATAGCAGTCAGGAAACTGATCTGCCTGTGTACTGTCGTTCCGGTAAACAATCGTATCATCTTCTGCAAAATTCAGATTATCCGCCTGGTAGACCAGATGATCGATATCGTAGGATGCTGATTGTACATCCGGATAAGCTGCCTTCGCATGATTATTCACGATGCATACGACAGATACAAAAAGCGTCATTATGATAAGCAGTATTAAATTACGTGTCAGATATTTACTGTGCATAATTGTATAGAATCATTCTTTAGTGCTTAAATAATTCTCTCCAGTCGAGATCTCCTCTGTCAAGTGCTTTGATCAGAAGCTCTGCGGTTGCAAGATTTGTTGCCAGCGGAATATTATGGATGTCACAGAGAGAAAAAATATTGTTGATATCAACTTCATGGCTTTTCTTTGTCTGTGGATCGCGTAAAAAAATCATCATATCCAAATCGTTGCTCTCAATCATGGAACCGAGCTGCTGCTCTCCTCCGGTGTGACCGGCAAGGAACTTATGGACGGTCAGATTGGTAACCTCTTCTATCATACGTCCGGTTGTTCCGGTTGCATAGAGTTCATGATGAGACATAATTCCCCGATAAGCAATACAGAAATTTTGCATTAACTTTTTTTTCGCATCATGCGCAATTAAACCGATATTCATGTACGGTTCTCCTTAAGTAACATTATAGTCTTCTCTAGTAGCTTGTCTTCTGCATACTGACATTCAGTACAACCCCTATTCCAATCGAGATACTGAGTAATGAACTCAGTCCATAGCTGATAAATGGAAGCGGAAGTCCGGTATTCGGGATAACGCCCGTAGCAACGCCGATATTGATGAAAGTCTGGTAAGCAATCAGACATCCCATACCGGCAGCAATGAGCATTCCTTTTGTGTCTTTTGCATTTCTTGCCACATGAATACATTGTAACACTATTAACAGTAGAATTGCAATAATTATTACGCTTCCGACAAAACCAATTTCTTCTCCGATGACAGAAAAGATAAAGTCTGTCTGCTGTTCGGAGATGAAATTCGCATCTTTAACAGTTGCGATGGTAGATGTATTTAATCCTTTTCCGGTCAGCTGTCCGGAACCGATTGCCATAATGGAATTATTCTGCTGTGTGTAGTCAGAGCCGTATTGTCCCGGATAGATAAACTGCAGGATACGGTTTACCTGATATTGCCGGAGCAGGTGCTGATCCGGACGCTGGATATACCATAGAAAGCTTCCTGCAAGTGGGATGAACACAAGCAGTGCAATTCCGATAATTTTATAGCTTAGTCCCGACAGATACAGCATGGTGATAAGAACCATAGCCAGACAAAGTGTCGTGGACAGATCCGGCTCAACTGCGATAAGCATCAGCGAAAAGCCGATTAAAAGTACAAACATGCAGAGTCCTTTGAATGTATTGATCTTCTTGTCTTCTTTCATCTTATCAAGAAGAACTGCCGTAAATAAAATCATAAGGATCTTGGAAAATTCCGATGGCTGGAACTGGATACCACCATCTCCACCGATCATGATCCATCGTTTTGCATAGTTTACTTCTACGCCGAAGAAAATTACCAGAAGCAATATGACGGCGTTCGTGATATAAAATACCCGGGAAAACCGGCATATAAAATCATAGTTTATCAATGATACAAAAATCATAATGATTAAGCCGATTACAATACCAATCGACTGTTTCAGCGTAAAGGAGCTGTTGGCACTGTTGATCATGATTACACCACAGATCATTGCAACGAGCACGGTAATTAATAATTTAAAATTATAATCTTTGAGACTGAATCTTGTGAACATCTTTATCCTTCTTTTTTAACCAGCCGAACAGACGGCTGCTTTTTTTATCTTCTTTTGAAATATCCTGTCCGCAGATGCGTAAGGCGATCTGGTCGTAGGCTTTGCCGGCGGTACAGTTTCTGGTGGCGATGGGGATGCCGCGGTTACTTGCTATGACAATGTTCTCGTCATCGTAGACGCTTCCGATGTGGTGGATTCCAAGAATCTCTGTGACATCATCTACAGACATCATCTCTCCCCGTTTTACCATATCCGGACGGATCCTGTTTATGACAAGATCGATACGCGGGATCTCGTTTGCATTTAGAATTCCGATAATTCTGTCTGCATCCCGGATGGCCGATACTTCCGGCGTGGTAACAACAATTGCGCGTTTTGCAGCAGCAATCGCGTTCTTAAATCCCTGCTCGATTCCCGCAGGACAATCAATGATTATGTAGTCATAGGATGGCTTGAGCTGTGCGACGAGCTTGACCATCTGTTCCGGTGAAACCGCTGATTTATCTCTTGTCTGTGCAGCAGGAAGCAGGGATAATCCTTCACATTGCTTGTCTTTGATGATTGCCTGCTGATAGCGGCAGTTCCCTTCTACGACATCAACCAGATTATAGACGATCCGGTTTTCTAATCCCATCACAACATCCAGGTTGCGAAGGCCGATGTCTGTATCAATCAGTAATACTTCGAAGCCATGCTTGGCAAGTGCATATCCGATGTTTGCGGTGGTCGTGGTTTTTCCGACGCCTCCTTTTCCGGATGTAACAACAATCACTTCACTCATGATAAATCCTCCAGTCTATTTCAGGCTATATACGAACGTATCAGGTCTGCCTTTACAGCCGGAGGCTGCAAGTCCGTGAAGTGCACCGATCACAATAATATTTCCTTCGGACTCCACGCTGGCACCTGATTCCACATCTCCGACAATCACGATGCTGGCGGCTGCCTGAATGGATTGTCCGTTTTTTAGATTGCCTATGTAAAATAGACCACTTTTATCGGTGAGAAGCTGCTTTGGCTTTGTTGCTTTTGGGCGTTTTATGTTTGCTGTTTTTGCGTTTATGCCTTTGTCGGTCAGTGTATTGATGATTTGCTTTTTTTCGTCCTCTGTTAGAATTTTACCTTCAAAGGTAACCGTAATCGGTTTGATGTTCGAGTAATAATTTCCGGACGCATTTAGTTTCTCTGACAGGCAGTTCTGAATCTGGCTGACAGTAGCTTCCGGTGAAAGTATTAAACGAATCCCCGTTTTGTTACCTTTCATTATAACGGGACTGATCATACTCCACCTCTCCTGCTCTCCTGTATAATATGTGATTCCTTAGATTAATCTTGCAATGGCTCAGCGTTGCCACTCATCTCGGCTCCAACCAGTTTATCCGGGTCATACATGTATGCGTATATGAATCCGGCAAGCTCTCTGGCATTCGCAGAGGAATAACCATTCTGGATTACACAGGTAACAGAGACCTCCGGACTCTCGTACGGTGCGTAGGATACGAACAATGCGTGATCCGGCTTTACTTCACTCTCCTGTGCTGTTCCGGTTTTTCCTGCTACATTTACGTTAATCTGCCGGATCAGTTCATTTTCACCGGCAGAATAAGCTACCACGTTCCGCATACCCTGATGGACAGCGTCCCATGTGGATTGTGCAAGCTGAATCTCGTTTTTCACTTCGGCATGGTTATCTAATATGATATTTCCTTCGTAATCTGTTATCTTGTCAATCAGTGTAAGGTTATAACAGGTGCCGCTGTTGGCAACTGCTGTCACATAGCGCGATAACTGAACGGGTGCATAATTGTTTTTGGACTGTCCGATTGCACTTCGTACAGAGTCTGCATCTGATATATGTGGAGTTGCCTCAGGCAGTTCTACGCCGGACAAATCACCAAGGCCAAACATTTCGGCATATTTTGTGATGCGTTCAATTCCGTAAGCATCGTTGTAGTGACCATCCTTGACTGCAAGGTCATATCCGAGATTATAGAAGAACAGGTTACAGGAATGCTGGATTCCTCCGACAACATTCAGACCGCCATGTGCACTGTTCCCCCAGCATTTTGCGGGAGGGGTGATCTTGTCAAAAAGTCCGTTACAGTAATAGATGGAACCGGTATCAATCACCTCTTCACTCAGTCCTGCGATGGACACAAGCGGTTTGTAGGTAGAACCGGGAGCTGTTAACTGCTGGCTTGCCCGGTTGTAAAGCGGTCTGGTCTTATCGTTCAGCAGCTTTGTATAATAGCCGCTGTCTACTTCATTCGTCAGATAATTGTTGTCATAGCTTGGATAACTGACATAGGCTTTAACATCACCCGTATTGACATCTGTAACAATGGCAGAACCGGAACAGATATCAAGCGCGAGCATGGCAGGTGTAATATCCTGACTCTTGATTTTCTTACGCATGAAGTCATAAGCCCCGTAATTACCGGCAGAATATTCCTGATATTCTGTGTCGCCGTCAACATTCAGGATTCCCTGGTCGTACAGGAGCTGAACAACACTATCTCCGGATATCTCCCCGGATTGTAACATAACCTTGATCACGAGTTTGTCGAATTCGGTATCAGCACTTAAATATTCTATAATATAATCGCATAATGCACTATAAATCTCGTCATTATCATAATAATCACTTTCAACATTCAGTGCCGACAGATCGATTGCTTCTTTGCTGATCGCATATTTGAGGTAATGTTCAAGGGACGTTAAACCGCTCGTATAATCAATAAATTCCTTGTCATCCTTGTCAATCATAGATGTATGGAAGACATCTTCTTCACTCAGAAATTCACAGATATACTCCATATAATGCTGATAATTCTCGTCAAGCTCTGACAATGGTGTAAAATCTTTGGTCAGAATGCGGTTGATGGAATCGAGTGTTGCTTCCTGCTGCGATTCGATTGCTGTTATAATATTTTTTTCTGTAGCAGTTGCATCTTCTGACTTCATATGATCCAGGGAGAAGATATTATTGTTGAACAGACCGAAATAGACATCGGTAATCGCAATGCTTGCATTTTCCTTGGCAACAACATTGTATGCCGGTGTCAGATATGTCAGGATAATGGATGTGATTTCATCTTCCAGTGTATCATAACAGTATTTTTGGAGATTTGAATCTAACGTCAGGTAAACATCATTTCCGGCAGTGGCAGGCTTGGACTCTACCGTGTTGATTACCTTTCCGAGATTGTCAACATACATGGTCTCGGACCCGTTTATTCCTCTAAGGTAAGACTCACAATACTGTTCAATACCGGTTTTTCCGATTATCTCATCGTTCGTGTACTGCTCGTCTTCCTCTAGTTCGGCATTCTTTTCTTTTAATTCGTCATCCGAAATCGCACCTACATATCCGATTACGTGAGCAAAGTATTTTGCATCGTTATAACGGCGCAATGATTTGACAGCTACAGACATGCCGGGAAGCTCATCTGCATGCTCCGTGATCGCAGCGTTGCTTGTTTCACTGATGTCATAGGCAATTGTAACAGGTACATATTGCTGGTAACGGTTCATCCAGAGCTTATACCGGACACCTACGATCTTCAGGTCGTCGGTTTTGCTATAGGAATCAGAAACATTAAATATTTTTTCGTTCAGATATTTCATGACATCATCGGCAGTTGCGTTCTTCTGTTCATCAGGCATGCTGTCAAAATCTGTTTTTGCATAGACATCCTTTAGAAAGTTCTTAAGCAGCTGATCTTTTAATGTAAACTGAAAATTGCCGTCGGCATCGAGCTTGATTGGGAAATCCAGAGTCAGGGAATCACCGTTTTTTTCTAATATCTGTATGGTTTCGTATACGATCTGGTTTTTCAGTTCATTTTCACTGATGTTAAGCTCGTTTGCCTTTGCTGTCTGTGAGGTATCATTACTGAATACAACGGAATAAGAAAGCTCGTTATAGGCGATCAGCTTCCCATTGCAGTCAAAGATGTTGCCACGTACAGAGTCGATGGAAAGTGTCTTTTTTGATTTATATACGAAGTTTTCTGCGTGTTCGGAACCTTCCTTGATCTGCAGGACAAAAAGCTGATGTACAAGGATGGAGAATAAAACAAGAACAACCACAGTCACCGGGAACAGACGGCTTTTTACATAGTCGACGATAATTTCTTTAATTGAGGACAATATTTCACGAAGCATAGTTTACTCATCTTCTTTCAGTCGTTTGTTGATAAATACATATATTTTATAAATCAGAACAGTTAATAAAGCGGTGCATAGTATCTCCGGCAGAATTACATGAAGCAGATAGATGCCATAATTGGTTTTATTATGCAGCAGGAATCCTACTATAAAAATAACGGTGTTGAATAAGAAATCATCCACAATGACAACAATCAATGGGAGAAGTACATCTTCCAGCATATAATTCTTGTGAAAAAAGCCATTTATATAACCGATAAACATATATAAAAGCATATACGGACCGAGTACCGTTGAGAAGAACGTGTCAACAAGCAGCCCGCTAAAAGCACCCACAAGCAGCCCTTCTTTCCGTCCACGCATGAGTCCGAAAGACATCGTCAGGATTAAAAGCAGGTTCGGTGTAGTGCTGCTTAGACTGTGAAAACCAAAAATGGTTGATTGTAATACGAAATTAATGACGATTAAAACCGCCAGCGTAATGATTCGTTTGATTGTGTGTTTCATGATATCAATCTTCCTATAGTTATTATTTGGCTGGAACAGTCTTCTTCTGGGCCGTGATGACAAGTACATCGGTAATATTCGAGAAGTCTACTGCCGGTGTAATGTAAGCAGTCATCGTTAGATTATTCGAATCGTAGGTTGTCTTTGCAACATAGCCAATAATCAATCCGGAGTGATATAAGTCGGAAATCGGGGAAGTCACGACTTTATCTCCGATGGATACGTTTGCATCTTTGTTGATATTTTCAACTAACAGATATCCCTGATCATACAGATTCAGATCTCCTTTTACGGTACATAGTGCGTTTGCCGGCATGACTTTGGCACTGACATTTGAATTATCATCGATAACTGCCCGCACCTTTGCGTAGTCATCAAAGCACTCTGTTACGATTCCCGCGAGTCCGTCTCCGCACAATACATTGGATCCTTTGGACAGTCCTTGTTTTGTACCTTTGTCGATGTAGAAGGTGCTAAACCATGATGTAGAATCTTTGGCGAATACGTGAGCGGCTGTCATCTCATAATCCGGATAGGATTCATCTAACGCATACAAATCTCTGAGTTCCTGCAATTCCATCATTTTGTTCTGATAATTGGTAATCTCCTGTTTGCACGATGCAAGCTCAGCCTGTAGTGCCTCGTTCTCCTGTGTCAGCTCCTTGATCTGATTCAGGTTTTTCACTTTGGAATCGGTCCAGAGACCGATCTCGTTGATTCCTTTCTGAATCGGTGTGACCAGAGCGCTTGTTACGCGTTTGATTCCGGCAACCTGTGGTGCTGCAATATAAGACAGTACAATCAGAAGAATGCCGATTACCGTAAATGCAAGCAGCAGATATTTAGGTGGGATATCTTTACGTCTGTCATATCTCATAAAATGCCTCTTTCCAGCATACTGAAATAGGAATCACCGGCAACTACAATATGGTCGGATAAACCAATGCCCAACACCTCTCCTGCCTGACGGATCCGTAGTGTTGACTGGATATCTGCCTCGCTCGGGGTAACGTTCCCGGATGGGTGGTTGTGTACAAGTACAATATATACTGCCTCATAGCGGAGTGCATGTACAAATATTTCTCTTGGAGACATATGTGCCTGATTGACCGTTCCGGTTGATAACTCTATTTCCTTTATTAAAGTATGCGCATTTGTTAATAACAATAAAAATGTTTTTTCAACATTCAGGAATCTGCACTTCTCCCTATAATACGCTCCAATTGTGTCAGGAGTATGAAAATCCATCTTTTTTTCGAGTTTTTCCAGATTCATTCGTTTGGAAATCTCGGCAAGTGCCTGCAATTGCATGGATTTTACTTTGCCGATACCGGGGATCTGCATAAGCTCCTGTGGTAAAAGCAGATGGAGTCCGAGAAGCCCTTTTTGCGTATTGTGCGCATTTAACACACGGTTCGCAAGATCTAAGACACTCGTATCTTTTGTTCCGCTCCGCATAATGATAGCCAATAATTCTGCGTCGGAAAGAACAGAGATACCGAAGTGCTCGGCCTTCTCATAGGGACGTTCACAGATTGCTAAATCTTTCACTAAAATATTCATAGATAGCTCCTTTCGCCTCTCCGGGTGCTAAAGACCTATCATTCTGTTGCCTAGTCTAACATACAACCAGACCTTTTTCTACCATTTTTTCAAGCGACATCATAATACCGAACTTCGCATGCGGGTAGGTAAGACCGCCCTGAAAATAAACGGCATATGGCTCTTTCATCGGGGCATCCGCAGAAAGCTCAATGGAAGCACCGGATACAAATGCACCGGCAGCCATGATAACCTGGCTGTCATATCCCGGCATATCCCATGGAATCGGGGTTACGAAGCTGTCAACCGGTGCGGCCGCCTGGATTCCCTCGCAGAATGCCTGAATATATTCCGGTTTACCAAACTCAACCGCCTGAATGATATCATAACGTGGCTCCGTGGCATTTGGGATGGATTTGAAATGCAGGCGTTCGTATACGTTTGCCGCAAAAATCGCACCTTTCAGTGCCGCTGCGGTAACGGTTGGTGCAAGGAACAAGCCTTGTGCAATCGGGCGGGTTGCATTTAAGGATGCTCCAACCTCTTTGCCTAGTCCCGGTGTTGTAAGCCGGTAAGCACAGTTTTCGATATATTCTTTTTTACCGCAGATATATCCACCGATTGGCGCAAGTCCTCCTCCCGGATTCTTGATCAGAGAACCGACAACCATATCGGCACCGACATCGGAAGGCTCAATCGTCTCCACGAATTCGCCATAACAGTTGTCAACCATGCAGATGACATCCGGCTTGATGGATTTCACAAATGAAATCAGTTCGCCAATCTGTTCGACGGATAGGGTTGGTCGTACATCGTATCCCTTGGAACGCTGGATTTCAATCAGCTTTGTCTTGTCGTTGATGCTTTTACGGATGTTGTCGTAGTCAAAGCTGCCATCCGGCAACAGATCTACCTTGCGGAAACTGATGCCGAATTCTGCAAGGGAACCCTTGGATTCGCGGATACCGATGACACCTTCTAAGGTATCATAGACTTTGCCGACCGGAGATAAGATCTCGTCCCCCGGACGCAGGTTTGCAGACAGGGCAATCGAAAGTGCATGGGTACCGCAGGTGATCTGCTGACGTACCAGCGCATCCTCCGTATGGAACACATGGGCATAAATCTCCTCAACCGCTTCTCTTCCACGGTCATTATACCCATATCCGGTTGTGCCATTCAGATGGGATTCTGAGAATCCCGCCTTCTGCATCGCCGAGATTACCTTAATCTGGTTTTGCTCTGCGATACGGTCAATCTCTTGAAAACGAGAAAGCAATGTCTGTTCGGTTGCCTCACAGAAATCATAGACAGATTCTTTGATTCCAAGACTTAAATAGTAGTTTTTAATTTCATTGGTTGCACTCATAATGTTCTCCTATTATATTTTTCTCTGCAAGATGCGTTAAAATCGCATCCTCCAGCTTCCGGTCCGTGTCTAAGATATCTTTGTCAAGCCAGATCACATCACGTTCCCGACGGAACCACGTGAGCTGGCGCTTCGCAAAGTGACGGGTATCGCGTTTTAGAATCCGTATCGCTTCCGGCAGATCGCAGGAACCGTTTAAGTAGCCAAGTATCTCCTTGTATCCGATTCCCTGCATGCTTGTATCATCTGCAGTCAGATGGTAGGTCTCAACCAAGGAACGGACTTCTTCTACAAGTCCCTGTGTGAGCATTTCGTCAATGCGCTGTTCAATCGTCTCGTATAAGTCCGCGCGGTTCCTGGTCAGTACAAAATATGCAAAGTTGTATGGAGATGTCTTCTCACGCTCCGTCTCATTGTGTGTTGAGAATTTCTTCCCGGTCTGATGAAAATATTCCAATGCGCGGATGACTCTCTGCCGGTTGTTTGCGTGAATTGCCTGTGCGGATTCCGGATCGCATGCCGCAAGCATCGCATGCAGATAGTCGTTCCCTTTTTCATCTCCAATGGATTCTAATTCCTTACGGTAACCATCTTCGGTTTCTTCGTCGAAAGAAATATCATATAGAAGCGCCTGAATGTAAAATCCGGTTCCACCTGTAATGATTGGAATATGTCCGCGTTCATAGATGCCGGACATCGCTTCTTCAGCGTATTTCTTGAATTCCATGACATTGAAGCTGTCCTTCGGATCCAAAATATCAATCAGATGATGTGGAATTCCCTGCATCTCCTGTGGCATGATTTTCGCAGAACCGATATCAAAATGGCGGTATACCTGTATGGAATCGGCAGATACGATCTCTCCTCCGATGTCTCTGGCAAGCTTCAGGGAAAGTGCGGTTTTGCCAACTGCAGTCGGTCCGGTCAGTATGATTAAATTGTTCCTGTTTTCCTGATTCATAAATCTGATCCTGTTGTTTTACTATATTTTTCAGTTGTCTTGTCAGACAATCCTATGGAATTTCTTCTCTAGTTCGTCCTTGCTCATGGAGATGATGGTTGGTCTGCCGTGAGGACATGTATATGGGTTCTCTAAGCTTAACAGCTTGTCAACCAATGCATCTGCCTCCTGAAACGATAGATTCATGTTGCCCTTTACTGCGGCTTTGCATGCCATCGTTGATAATTTTTTTATAAACACGTCGTTTGACATGTAGCCGGAATTTTGAATCAGGGATCCGACAAATTCCAGAAACATATCACGCCCATGCAGACCAAACAGGTTCGATGGGACTGCATTTATCTTGAATTCATTTCCTCCGAATTCTTCGATGTCATATCCGATTTTCATGAACAGATCAAAATTATCCAGGATTGCCTGACGTTCGGCATATGTAACAGTTAGAACCATTGGAGGCATAAGCTGTTGTGAAAATACCTGTTTGTTCTTCAGGTTTTCCATCAGCTCTTCATACTTTACCTTCTCGTGTGCCGCGTGTTGATCCATGATATAGAGGTTGTTGTTATATTCAATCAGCCAGTAGGTATCAAATACCTGCCCGATCACACGATGTTTGCTCCTTGCTTTCTCGGTCAGGAAATCATCATCAAAGAGACTCTCCTGCTTGCCGGCTGTGTATTTGTAGGCAGCTGAGTTCTTGTTCATTCTGGACAGATCCGGCTTAGCGGATGATTCTGCTGTCTGCGCCTGTGCTGATTCAGAACTGTCTGGTTGAGCCGTTGCAGTATTCTGTTGCGCAGTCTGTGACGCTGTTGATGCGTAATTGCCTTGTTGTACTGTCTGCGCAGTTGTCGAACCGCTCTGCTGCATTGTCTGTGATACAGTTGGTGAACTACTTTGCTGTGATGTCTGAATTGTAGTTGTTGAACCGTTCGGCTGCATTGCCTGAGCTGAAGCAGTCGATTTGTTTGGTTGTTGTGCCTGTGCAGATGGTGCGTATACAACGCCATCGTCTGCGACCATGTCCGCGATGTTCGGCAGTGGCGTTCCGTTTTTGGCAGCCTCCTGTTCTTCTGCCTTCCGGAGCGATTCTAGGATTTTGTAGGTCGGACTGTAGCTTCCGGCACGGACATTTTTCTGTGGAATCGTATGAGATTGTGCCCGCCTTGCTTCAAAAGGCTCTGCCGGCTTTCGCTCCGGGTGGGAAATCACAGGATTCGGATTTGGATTTTCCCCGTCCTTTGGGATAATCTCTTTGTGTGTCAGAGCCAGCTTTACGGCTGTACAGCAGGCCTCAAAAAGCTTCTTCTCGTTATCATACTTGAATTCCATCTTGGTCGGATGGACGTTGACATCACATTTTTCCTGCGGAAGATCAAGATACAACACGGTAAACGGAAACTTATGCTGCATAACGAAGGTACGATATCCCTCTTCAATAGCACGGTTTACGACACTGCTCTTAATGTATCTGTGATTGATAAAATAATTCTCTAATCCTCGGTTTCCTCTTGCAATAAACGGTTTTCCGATAAATCCGGACAGGTGAATATCACCATCAGTATAATCAATCGGGATCAGATTAGCTGTGATATCTCTGCCATATAACTGATAGATTGTATCCTTTCGTTTGCCGTTTCCGGAGGTATCGATCTTTGTCTGTCCGTTGGCAATCAGCTTGAAAGAAATCTCCGGATGTGACAAAGCAATCCGTGTCAGAAGATCAAAGATATAGGATCCTTCCGTCATGGACGACTTGAGAAATTTCTTACGTGCAGGTGTATTGAAGAACAGATTACGAACGACAATCGTTGTTCCGTTTGGAACGCCGACTTCTTTGTATTCAATCTCCTTTCCACCGTGAATGACATACTTTACGCCTGTTAAATCTGTAGCTGTTTTCGTAATCATTTCCGTCTGTGAGACTGCCGCGATTGTAGAGAGTGCTTCCCCGCGGAAACCAAGCGATAGAATGGAGTTTAAGTCTTCGGCGTGTTCGATTTTGCTTGTTGCATGACGCATATAAGCCATACGGACCTCGGATTTATCTATACCACAGCCGTTGTCCGTAACCCGGATGAACGAAGTTCCGCCATCTTTGATCTCTACAGTGATAGCGGTTGATCCGGCATCAATCGCATTCTCCAAAAGCTCTTTTACTACGGAGGATGGACGTTCGATGACTTCGCCGGCTGCGATTTTATCGATGGTTGCCTTGTCTAATACTTTTATCATGATTTTATCCTCATCGAATCCTGGGTATTCCCGGATAGAAATACAATTCGTTTGTCTATTCGTTTTTTAACCGATCCTGCAATTCCTGAAGGTACAGCATTGCTTTCATCGGAGTCATGTTGTTCAGATCCATTGTTTTCAGCTCATTCGCAATCGTCATTTCAACCGGGGATGAAAAAAGCGATAACTGTTCATAGTCATCCGGCTTTTTCTCCTTGCCTTTTGAGGTTGCTCCAAGATCTGTTTTAATATCAATATCCTTGACCTTTGTTGTGATATCCGAATCAATCAGCTCATTACAGATCTCGCGTGCCCGCTTCAAAACAGGCTCCGGAACACCGGCTAATTTTGCAACCTGGATACCATAGCTTCTGTCTGCCCCACCTTTGATGATCTTACGCAGAAATACGATATCTTCGCCGTTTTCCTGTACTGCAATACAGAAATTATTGACCGAAGAAAGCTTGCCTTCAAGCTCTGTCAGCTCATGGTAATGGGTCGCAAATAATGTCTTGGCACCAATGATATTAGGATCTGCAATATATTCAACAACTGCCCATGCAATCGATAACCCATCGAAGGTGGAGGTGCCGCGCCCGATCTCATCTAAGATAAGCAGGCTGTCTTTGGTGGCGTTGCGCAGGATATTTGCAACCTCATTCATCTCGATCATGAAGGTCGATTGTCCGCTCGCAAGGTCATCCGATGCACCGACACGGGTAAAGATCCGGTCGCAAAGTCCGATGTTGGCAGACTGCGCAGGTACAAAGGAACCAATCTGTGCCATCAATGTGATCAATGCTGTCTGACGCATATAGGTAGATTTACCTGCCATATTTGGTCCTGTGATAATCGAGATACGGCTTTCTGCATTATTCAAATATGTATCGTTCTCTACGAAACTATCGTTCGCGAGCATCTTCTCGACAACCGGATGTCTGCCACCCTTGATGTCGATGATTCCGTCTGTGTTAAGTGTCGGACGGACGTAATGATTCTTGTCCGCGACATAGGCAAGTGAACATAAGGCATCTAATTCAGCAATATAACCTGCCATTTTCTGTACACGGGTAAGTGCTTTTGCAAGGGTTTCGCGCAGTTCCACATAACAGTCGTATTCGAGCGCATAAAGCTTATCTTCTGCACCCAGAATCTTGCCGGAAAGCGTATTTAATTCATCGGTTGTATACCGTTCTGCATTGACCAATGTCTGCTTGCGGATGAAATAATCCGGAACTAAGGATTTGAATGAGTTCGTTACTTCAAAATAATAGTCAAATACCTTGTTGTATTTGATCTTCAATCCTTTGATGCCGGTCTTCTCCCGCTCTTTTGTCTCTAAATCTGCAAGCCAGGTCTTACATTCGGTCTTCGCCAGGCGCAATTCATCAATCTCATCCCGGTATCCCTTCTTGAAGATGCCGCCTTCCTTGATCGAAACGGGGGGGTCTTCCACGATTGCCTGTTCGAGCAGATCATACAGATCTTCCAGACTATCGTAATCTTCATAGATTTCCTGAAAACGTGTGGCAGAAAACTGCGGAAGCATATTGTAGATATCCGGCAGATAATGAATGGATGTCTTGAATGCAAGCAGGTCTCTTGGATTTGCTGTTTTCAGCGCGATTCTTGTAATCAATCGTTCCAGATCGTAGATAGTATTTAAATATTCACGAAGCTCCTCGCGGTTTACAAGCTCTTTGTTCAATGCTTCAACTGCATCAAGACGGCTTTCAATTCCTGTCTTATCCAGAAGCGGCTGCTCTACATATTCCCGGAGTTTTCTGGCTCCCATCGCAGTCTTCGTCTTGTCTAAAACCCAGAGCAGAGAACCGCGCTTCTGCTTGTCGCGCAAGGTCTCCGTCAGTTCCAGATTGCGTCTGGTAGAAGAATCAAGAATCATATAGGAATCAACCGAATAGGTCTCGATATGGTTGATATGGGACAGGGAGTTCATCTGTGTCTCGTGAAGGTATTGAATCAGACCGCCACAAGAAGCGATACACGCCAAGCTATCCTTCAGACCAAGTCCCTCCAGACTGTTGATATGAAAATGCCGTTTCAACGTATCTTCGTCTGTATCTATATCGAAATAATAATCCGGTGCTTCCGTATGAGCCACCTGCAGCCGCTCGCAGACAGTATGGATATCTTCGATCTGCTCAATACCGGAGTGATACAATACCTCGGATGGCTGAAATTTGTTGATCTCATCGACAACCTTCTCTACCGTCTGGATCTGGCAGGTTTTGAACACACCTGTAGACAGGTCTGTGACGGAGATGCCGAAATATTTGCCGATATGGGAAATGCACATCAGATAATTATTCTTTGTCTCTTCCAGGCTTTCAGCGGAGAGATTCGTACCGGGTGTTACAATCCGGATAACCTCTCTTTTGACAAGACCTTTGGCCAGCTTCGGATCTTCAACCTGTTCACCGATTGCGACCTTATAGCCTTTTTTCACAAGCTGGTTAATATAGGTATCTGCAGCATGGAATGGAATGCCACACATCGGTGCACGCTCCTCCATCCCACAGTCTTTTCCGGTAAGAGTCAGCTCCAATTCCTTGGAAGCTAAGATTGCATCATCAAAGAACATCTCATAGAAATCACCGAGACGGTAAAATAAGATGCAGTCTTTATATTTTTCTTTTGTTGCAACGTATTGCTCCATCATAGGAGATAGCTTTGCCACGCCAATCACCCAATCCTTTCACCCATGAAGTAAAATCCCTTACAGTCTGTCAGCTTTACATCGACAGTCGTACCGATCATATCGGCAGTTCCCGGGAAATGTACCGTTACATTCTCTTCTGTCCGTCCGGTCACAAGCGATGCATCGTGAGTATTCAGTTCTTCTACAAGCACCGGCTTTACCTGCCCGTCAAATCGGCGGATCTGACCGTTTGATACTTGATTTACCAATGTCAAAAGACGGTTAAATCGATCCTTGATAACGTCTTCCGGCACCTGGTTATCCATTGTCGCTGCCGGTGTTCCGGTACGCTTGGAGTAGATAAAGGTAAACGCCTGATCGTATTTTACTTTCCGGATAATATCCAGTGTATCCTCAAAATCTTCTTCTGTCTCACCGGGGAAACCGACGATGATATCGGTTGTCAGGGAGATGTTCGGCATCTTGGCACGAATCCGGTCAACTAATGCAAGGTACTGTTCCTTCGTATAGCGTCGGTTCATGCGTGTTAATATGTTCGTAGATCCTGATTGTACCGGTAGATGCAGATGTTTGCAGATCTTCGGCTCTTTCGCCATTACCTCGATCAGCTCATCGGATAGATCCTTCGGGTGACTGGTCATGAAGCGCACACGCTCGATGCCATCAATCTTACACACTTCCGTAAGTAACTGTGGGAATGTTACGCGGTCTTTCTCGTCCACTTCGACAATCTTCCCATCCTTGTATTCATAGATATTGCCATAGGAATTTACATTCTGACCGAGCAGCATAACTTCGGTAATTCCCTGCTTGGCAAGTGCTTCTACTTCTGCCAGAATCTCTTCTTTCTTACGGCTCTGCTCGCGTCCGCGTACATATGGCACAATACAGTATGTACAGAAATTGTTGCATCCGTACATGATATTGACGCCGGACTTAAATGTATATTTCCGCTTTCTAGGAAGCTGTTCGACGGTCTGTTTTGTCTCATCTAAGACTTCGATTGTCTGCTTGCCTGTCTCTAAATAGCTGTAAATAAGCTCTGCTAATTTGTAGATGTTATGTGTTCCAAAGATAATATTTACGAATTTATACTTCTGTTTCAATGTCTCAATGACATGTGGCTCCTGCATCATGCAGCCACACAGACACACGATCATGTCTTTGTTTTTGTTCTTTAATGTCTTGACGTGGCCGAGATGTCCGTATAATTTCTGATTCGCATTCTCGCGAATCGTACATGTATTAAAGATTACAAAGTCAGCTGCCTCGTCGTCCACTTCTTCATATCCGATCTCGTCCATGATGCCCTTGAGCTTCTCTGAGTCGTGGGAATTCATCTGGCATCCAAAGGTCTGGATGTTGTAGGTAAGTGGTCGATTCAATGCTGCCTTTTTCTCAAGTACAAGTGTTTTGCACTGGTTCATGAAATAGTATTGTCTATCCGGCTCCATAGTTGGAATTGACACGCTGTTCATTTGTATTTCCTCTTTCTTATATAATTTGTGGGGAGGTGTATTCCAATCCCACAATTAAATTATTATATAAGAAATCGGTTTAACTTTCAACCGATATGGAACGAAATTTCATGAAAAAAGCCGGAAGGTGTTAAGTTCCGGCTTCATGTAAGGTATGGTATGGAATTTATTTATAATGGGGCTGCATAGTAAGGAATTACCAGCTTGCCACCATAATAAAGCGTATCGTCAGTCAGGTCGTTGATAAACTTGACTTCGTCAATATATTCCTGATAACTGTCGTATTCTTCTGTGCAATACTCTTCCGCAATCGTCCAGAGTGTATCATCTTCTTCAATTGTAATGCATGTATAATATTTCTCGTTGGTTGTTGCTGCTTCCGGGTTCTGCTTTTTGTTGTTGACACCAAATATTATACAAATGATAAGTACAAGACTAAGTCCAAAAATTAATTTACGTTTCATAGCTGTTTCCTCCCTGTTGCTGTTCCATCTAAGGAACATCCGTTCGATGATTGAATTATACAGAACGTCTGTTCTTTTGTCAACACATTTTTCGAATAAATGTTCGATTTTTCTGCGTAGGGAGTTGAACAGGTTTATTATACAAAAAAGCGCAGTAAAAACTGCGCTTTTCGGGGATTCATTATTTGAATTCAGATATAGTTGGAATATCAGAAAGAATACCGGTGTATTCTTTTCCTTCGGTATCCGGTTCCGCATCCATGTTGTTTTCTGGTGGTTGATAATGTAATGTATATCCAATAACTAGATCATCAAACCCTTTTTCTTCATAGAATGTATATACATCCTGCAAAGCGCAAAGGCATGCGTTAAGTTCTGTCTCGTTTGTATAATCAGCAACGATTTCGACATTTGTCAGATGCGTTTGGTCATTTTCTGCGATTTCATAGGATAATATATCAGTCGGAAGCTTATCTGCATAAGCAGCAAATACGCAGTCATCGTAATCATCCAACAGCATATTGGTTACGCTTTCCACACCATAGAAGGTGTTATCCAATACATGAAATGTAATGTTGTTTTTCTTATCTTTCACAGTCCATAAAATATCCGTGTATCCATCCTCATCTTTATATTCATGGGGGATTATATCCACAGTAACTCTTCTTATGGATAACGTTTCTTTGGCATATGATTTGATATCGTCCGCGGTATACTCTTTTGTGCAGCCGGTTATGCCCACAACTATAAAAAGCAGGAAACACAAAGTCAGAATATATTGTACAAATTTTAAATGCCGGACATTTTTATTTTCGATTGTTTGCTTTGTTCTTAAGCTCTTCATATTGCTGCTCCTTCATCTGCTGCACTTCACGTTCCCGCTGTTTCTTCCCGATCTGGAATGGGATTTGAGCAAGAATCAGGATAATCGTGCAGCCAATGATCATACGCAAAAAGCCTTTTCCGAGTTCTTTTATTGTACTATCCTGTCCCTCATATTGTAGTTCCTGAATATCAAGAACCTTGCCGTAAGTCTTCTTATCACAGCAAGGACAATGAAATTTCTTTGCATAATGGCTGTAATTTTGCGTATTTACAAAAGCACCGTTTGATATATGGGTACGACTGCTCTTCTTATATTTTACCATAGCCGGGCGTGTTGCCTCTTTTCCGGTTACTTCATATATCGTTCCGCATTTTTCGCATTGTACCTGTACGGTAAGTCCCGCAGCTTTTGCTTTGCGGACATTATGAAGCGTGATGATGAAATTCACAACAAGCCACAGAAATAAGCATCCTCCCATGGCAATAAGCGCTATTGTCTCCAAATCCATATTACAATTCTCCCAATCCTTTCCTACCTTTACTATATATAACACTTCACAACCCGGCAAAAGGTTGCATGTAGTACGAAAATAAATTCTTAATCTGCGAGTTTCTCTAACTGCCGCATCCAGATCTGCACGGATGCGTCGCTTGGCATACGCCAGTCGCCACGTGGGGATAAGCATACACTACCGACCTTCACGCCATCCGGCATACAGCTCCGCTTGAACTGCTGGGCGAAGAAACGGCGATAGAACATTTTCATCCATTTTAAGATGGTTGCAGCATCATAGATTCCTGCAAATGCACGTTTTGCCAGATGGAAGATCTTCTCCGGGCTGTAACCAAAACGCATGACATAGTACAGGAAGAAATCATGCAGCTCGTAAGGACCAACCGAATCTTCGGTCTTTTGCACGATGTTGCCGTGTTCATCCGGAGGAAGAAGCTCCGGGCTGATCGGGGTATCGATGATATCTTTCAGGACTTCGGTACTCTCTGGAAAGATATTACATTCGATCACGCTGGCAATCATCCATTTGACAAGTGTCTTCGGGATGCTGGCATTGACGCCGTACATGCTCATCTGATCGGCGTTATAGGTACACCAGCCAAGGGCAAGCTCTGACAGATCTCCGGTTCCGACGACGATGGCACCGATTTTATTCGCATAGTCCATCAGCACCTGTGTCCGCTCGCGTGCCTGCACATTCTCATAAGTAATGTCTTTGATCTCCATATCATGTCCGATGTCCACATAATGTGTTATACATGCATCCTTGATTGGGATTTCCTTCACGGTGATGCCGAGTGTCTGCATCAGGGTTAGGGAATTTTGATATGTGCGGTTCGTCGTGCCGAAGGCTGGCATCGTGATTCCGGTCAGATTCGTAGCAGGCAGCCCCATCTTCTTCAAGGTCTGTGCAGCCACAAGCAGTGACAAGGTGGAATCCATACCACCGGATACGCCGATCACCATCTTTCCGCCACAGATGGAAAGCCGCTTGGCTAGACCGCCGATCTGCATATGGAAGATATCCATACAACGCTTCTGGCGTCTCTTTGTATCGCCCGGTGTAAATGGGTGTGGATTGACGCTTCGAAGACTTCCGTCGCTTTCGAAAGCTTCGGATACCGGAATCAGGATCTGAAGCATCGAAACCGCGTTGCCGTAGGTGCCGGCACAGTCCTGATAGGTCTTTCCTTTCAGGCGGTCTGCCTGAATCCGTTCGATGTCAATATCTGCGACAAGCAGATAGTTATTTTCAGCAATCCCGCTGTTTTCGGCAAGCATCTTTCCGCCCTCGCAGATCATGCAGTGACCGGAGAAGATCAGGTCGGTTGTACTCTCGTTTGCTCCGGCGCTCGCATAGAGATAGGTGCACATCAGAGAGGTTGATTTCTCTTTTACAAGCTTCTCGCGGTATTCACGCTTTCCAATCGTATCGTTGCTTGCGGAAAGGTTTAAAATCAGCTCCGCCCCGCTCATCGCCATAAATGCAGATGGTGGGATTGGTGCCCATAAGTCCTCACAGATTTCTGCACCAAAGCAAAACGCATCCGGCAGATGATAGATCAGGTTATTGCCGAGGGGAATATCATAATCACACTCCACAGAGCCAAGTAATTCAGAGGCATAGATATGATCTGTTGATAATTCCCGTGCAGAAGAAAACCAGCGTTTCTCATAGAATTCGTTGTAATTCGGGAGAAACGTCTTGACGGTGATGCCGTAAATATGTCCGCGGTATGCGGTCACAGCGACATTGTAGAGCGCATTTGCAATCGAAAGCGGCATACCGAATACAACAACCATATCACAATCTGCGGTTGTCTGTACAAAACGGGCAGCTTCTTTTTTGCTTTCTGTAAGCAGCGTCTGCTGCATGAATAAATCCCCACAGGTATATCCGGTGACAGACAGCTCCGGGAATGTAATCAGATTGACGCCTTTTTGTTTTGCTTCTTCCACTTTTTGAAGCATCTGGTCGACATTATAAGCAGTATCCGCAACACGCATGTCCGGAACTGCGGCTGCTACACGGTAATATTGATACATCGTTTAGTCCTCTCTTTCCTGCAAATCCAGTTGCAGCCCCTTCAGATAATGAATCGGTGCCCCGGATTGTGACTTTATAAAATAGGCGGGATTTAATTCCTCGTATTTAAAATTCCTTGCATGTCCCTGCTCGGCCCGGGCAAGATAGGTCTCTAACTCACACAGCCGCAGATAATAAAACTCATTGCGTGCGGTAAACATTACAAGCAAGAAGCTTATGCCCCGCTGCTTCTCAAATTGCCGCATGAAATGAATCTGGTGTTCATGGATATTCCGGAGTGGAAATGTATCTGTCGCGCACTCCTTTGCATCGAAGCAGACCGGAACGCCCTGTACCACCCCGATATAGTCGACGGTGGAATCCTTCTCGAAATAAGCAAGCTTGATCTGCCCGCTTTCCGAATCGATCTTAACAGGAGTGATCGGTGTCGGAATCTTCTGCATGAGCGCTAAGTTTTTCTCTGTATATAATTCATTGGTCAGATTGACGAGTTCCTCTAAGGTGGAACCGCGTAATCCTCTGGAATTCCATGTTGGCATGTTGTTATGCTTTCTATTTGTTGTGCTATATTATGAAATGTAAATACTTATGGATTTTATCTCCGTTGATCCATGATATTTAGTGATTTGCCGGCAGTTTCAACCCCAGCCCATCCGCAACGTTCTGAAATTCTGCCGGCAACGGATCTGTGATTTCCGGGATATCCGGCAATACAAGTCTGCCTGCGTGGAGCAACTGATGGTTCAGATGGTATCGCTCGCGAAGCTTCCGGTTTACCGCCGGATTGCCGTATTTCGTATCGCCTGCCATCGGATATCCGAGTGATTGCAGATGTGCACGGATTTGATGCGATTTTCCGGTGAAAAGCTGTACCTGCAATAAGGTGAAGCCATTTTTCGTGCAAAGCGGTGTAAATGCAGTCTCGATCATCGATGCACCGGGACTCTCAAGGTTCTGTATCTTAGACTGATTCTTCTTTGTATCCTTTACGATATAGGCTTTCTCATGGATGCGCTGTTTCATCTCTCCGGCTACGATCGTGTAGTAATATTTTTCACATGTATGCCCCTTTAATATGCGGGCTAACATCTGACTGCCCTTCAACGAGATTCCGGCAAGGATAATGCCGGAGGTATTCCGGTCTAAGCGGTTGCTGATCGACGGATGAAACGTCTCTAGCTGTTTCTCGCTTAGAATCCGCATGGAAAGGCAGTAATCAACGATTGCTTCGTTGATAGAGTAATCATCCTTTTTGGCTTTCTGTGATAAGACACCGACAGGCTTATGAACCGCTAAGATATCCGGATCCTGATAGAGGATCTGCAGCGTGATTCCCGGTTCCTGTCTGGAGGCCTGTGCTGAACCATCGGATGTTGCCGAATCAGCGGATTTCACGATATCATGTTGTTTGGATCCACGATCAAAGTGTGGATTTTTGGTATTTACAACACGGAATTTTTCAATCGTCTCATCTGCCAGAAATACTTTAATAACATCGCCGCATTCTAAGATTTCATCACCGGATGCTTTCTTGCCGTTTCTGGTGATGTTTTTCTTGCGGAGCATCTTGTAGATAAAGGAAGAAGGTGCCTGATTCAGGTATTTCATCATGTATTTATTTAAGCGTTGTCCGGATTCTAAGTCCGTGATGGTAAGCTCCTGCATACCGAAAGCTCCTCCTTACTTATAAACTATAGCATAAATGTATATTTTTAGCTGTTCTTTCGAATCCTGCATATAGATTTTCTATATGAATCTACACGCAGAACGTCAGTATCTGTTCCCGCATATACTGGTCAATTAATTTTGTCTTGTCATTCGGTTCACCGATGCTATGAATCTTCTTCGCAAAGGCATCCGCATCCGTGTACAGGTGAACAATGTATTTGTACTTGCTGTTTGCAAGTGCCTGCTGCATGAATGTCTCGTATTCCTTCTTCTCTTCCTTGAAATGTTTATCTAATACAAGCGCGTACACACTTCCGTTTCTGACACAGACCGCATCGTAGTAATGCATCCCCTCAGTCTGTGTGATCACAAGATCGTAGATCATGTCCGTCTCATCGGTCTGCCCGTATACCACGTCATAAACATCCTGCGGCATCGTCTGAAATTTCGCACACATAATATAGGCAATCAGAAACTTTGCAAACGGCAGAACAAGGAGTATCGCGAATACAATACCGATACGTCCGGTGTCACCAAATGCAAGCAGCATGGAAAGAATGATCGAAGCAATCATGATCGCAAGGATCAACGTCACAAGCAGCTTTCCTTTTTTGTAATAATTAATATAGCCATACTGGCCTTTTTCTTTCTTTTTCATTGCAATAAGTCTGTCCTTTATTCTAGATGTATCAAGCTGTTTAGTGTATGAATGGAACAATCAAGCTATGCGGAATAATCTTTGTCACAACTCGGAATGCCTTCATGACAACTCCATACGTTGATACGGTCTTTCCTTTCATTGCATCCTTTATGGCAAGTGTAACGACTTTGCCTGCATTGGCACGCAGGATAACCTTATATCCTTTGGTCTTGGTATAGCTTTCTGCGATATCAAAAAACTCCGTGTTTACCGGTCCCGGACAGACAGCGGTTACAACGATCCCATGCTTCTTCAATTCCTGATGCAAGGCTCTGGAGAATGAAAGCACATAGGATTTGCTTGCTGCATAGACCGCGAAGTTTGGCTGCGGCATAAATGCAGCGGAGCTTGCAATATTGATGATATTCGAACGCTTCGCCATGTATGGAAGGGAAATCTTCGTCATACGTGTCAGGGATTCACAGTTCAACCGGATCTCGCCCGCCAAATCTTCCTCGGAGATCTGCTCGACATAGCCCATCTTTCCATATCCAGCAGCATTCACAAGCACGCGGATCTGTGGATGGAATTTCTGCAGCATTTCCTCGTAAGTCCCAACGGCATCCCGGTCGCACAGATCAATCGGAATTGTCCGTACATGGACACCGTGCAGGGATTCCTTTAATTCATTCAATCGTTCTTCTCTTCGTGCGATCAGCCAGACCTCGTCAAGTGTGACAAAATGCTGATTGATCTGTTTGGCGAACTCTCTTCCCAAACCGGAAGAGGCACCTGTAATTACTGCTATCTTCATGACATCAACCTCCATCCAGGTAAATACTTATTCTTCAATACTCCTTGGTTTGCTTTACCGAAGCCAAGTGGATATCCATCTACACATACTAATACGTAACCGTTTTTGACCGATGCATCATCGAAATCAATCGTCTCGCCCTTTAAGTATTTGATGACCTTTGCATCATCCGCAGGAAGATCGAGACAGTTATCGAATTCTTCCTTTGCAAGTGCCATTGCAAGTGACTGGCTCGGTTCGAAGCGGTTTTTCTTGATCTCACCGACATATAAGCCACACCGTAAGATACGGAGTCCTCGGACTGTCGGGAAGCTTTCCGGTATGTAATAGAGTTTATCACCCGATATCTCAAACCGTTCCGGGTGAAATTCGTGCGTTGTATGCGATAAAAATTCTGTGACGGAATCCGGGAGCTTTGCACGCTTGACCGGGTAATCACCATAATTGGTACGGTTATCCTGCCCACCCTGCTTCTTGACAAGACATACAAAATGTCCCTCGCCTTCAATCTTATGTGGCCAGAGTCTGGCACAGCGCTTCAACGTTTCATTTCCGGTGTTGCCCCATTCCGGATGTCCGTGGTCAAAGCCCTCATACGGGTGGAAATCCACCAGCTCCAGACGATCATCCAACGAAAGCAGATATTCGATGGACTGCTCATTTTCAAGGGGCGCAAAAGTACAGGTCGAATAAAGCAGCATGCCGCCGGGTTTAAGCATTGTGACAACCTGATCTAAGATGCTTCGCTGCAGATCGGCAAATAACTGATTGCCGTTATTCTCCCATGCGGTGATCATGGATGCAGATTTGCGGAACATGCCCTCTCCGGAGCATGGCGCATCAATCAGAATCTTATCAAAATATTCGTGAAACCGTTCGGCTAATTTGTAAGGTGCTTCACTGATGATCAGCGCATTTTCTGCGCCGAAAACTTCTAAGTTCTTCAGCAATGCCTTCGCGCGCGAAGCACTGATATCATTCGATACAAGCAAGCCGGTTCCGTGTAATTTTGCCGCAAGCTCAGTGGATTTGCCGCCCGGTGCGGCGCAGATATCGAGCACCCGGTCTCCTGCTTCCACAGGCAGTACATGTGCCGGTGTCATGGCAGATGGCTCCTGAATATAGTAAAGCCCTGCAAAATAATATGGATGCTTGGATGGCTTATCCAACGTTTCATCGTAGTAAAATCCATTCTCACACCATGGAACCGGGCGCAAATGAAATGGATTGATCTTCAGGAACTCTTCCACAGATATCTTCATCGTGTTAATGCGGATGCCGTGATGCATCGGCTGTTCGAGGCATGCCGCATACGAATCATAATCGTCCTTAAGAAGCGTTCGCATATTTTGTTCAAAAGTAATCGGTAATTCCATGTTATAATAGCCCTTTCGTGCCTGCATCGACATACGCACGGACGAAGATGCCGTCCTCGCGGTATTCTTCTTCTAACAGATTGCCTGATTTGCGGATCTGCTGGATCACGCCTGCCTTGGCGTATGGAATCGTCTGTTCAATGTAAATGCGGCTCTGGTTGATGATTTCAGCGAGAACGTCCGTGATCTTCTCGAATCCGGTTTCCTGTCTGGCAGAAATATATAAGGTATGATCTGCCTGAAAATCCTTCACTGCCGGAAGCTCATCCATTTTGTCAATCTTGTTAAACAAAGTGACAACCGGCTTATCTTTCACGCCTAACTCACGCAACGTATCGTAGACTGTCAGGATATGCAGGTCTGCCTGAGGATTCGAGATATCGACCACATGCAGGATAATATCGGCAAACTTTGCTTCTTCTAACGTCGAACGGAATGCATCAATCAGATGATGTGGCAGCTTGCGGATAAATCCAACCGTATCCGTCAGGATGATCTCCTGCCCGTTCGGAAGCTTATAGTTCCGTGAGGTCGGATCAAGTGTTGCAAACAGCTTATCCTCCTCTAAGACGCCTGCCTGTGTCATATGATTGAGCAGTGTTGACTTGCCGGCATTCGTATATCCGACGATTGAAACAATCGGAATATGGCTGTTCAGACGCTGCTTGCGCATAACCTCACGGTGTGCAATATCGTCTTTTAAGTCACTCGAAAGCTTCGCGATACGTTCCCGGATGATACGGCGGTCGACCTCGAGCTTCTTCTCACCGGGACCTCGTGTACCGATACCACCACCGAGACGGGACAATACCTGTCCCATACCGATCAGACGGTTGCTACGGTATTTGAGCTGTGCGAGTTCTACCTGAAGCTTACCCTCCCGTGTTGTTGCATGTTTTGCGAAGATATCTAAAATCACCATCGTCCGGTCCATGACCTTTGTATCTAATTCCTGCTCCAGATTTTTCATCTGGATTGGAGATAATTCATCATCGCACACGACACCGGTCGCACCAAGACGATCCACCATATCTCGAAGCTCCTCGACTTTTCCGCTTCCGAGATAGGTTGCTTTCTCGAGGGAATCTTTGTTCTGAATCATGCGTCCAAGTGTCTCAGCACCGGCAGTTGCAACCAGCTCCTCCAATTCATCCAGATTGGCTTCCACATTTTCCCCGTTGTCCAGATCGACAGCGAACAATATAACCTTTTCAAGTTCCTCTTTGTTTTCGTACATACTACATCCTTTTTAGTTTACATAAATATATTATTGTTACTCGGCTGCGCTTGTATTCTCCGGTTCGGAATATAGATGGTAACGATCGTTGACCGGAACGTCATTTACATTGACACGGGTGTCAAGATAGGCATAGATATCCTGTCCTTTCTGATCATCCGGATATTTGTTTATATATTCCGCCGCACGTGTAAATGCCTCAGTGTAATTCTGAAGCTCTCTGTAACACATAATCTGCGCGTATAGAAGCTCCTGTGTGTAATCGCTGTCTCCACAAGCAACTCCCTGAGACAGATACGTAAGTGCCTGGTTATAATCTTTGATGTCATAATAATAAGATGCGTATTTGTAATTCATATATGCATCCATACCATGATATTGCGCGTAGATATCCAGATATTCCTTCATCTTATCGAAATTATTCTGATGCTCATAGCAGATGGCGGCATAGATGCTCATATCCTTGTGATCGTTTCCGACCGCCTTGGTGAATGCTGCCACGGTAGATACATAATCACCTTGATGAAAGTTTCCAAGTGCATGTGAGATTTCTGTCAGATAGGAAACCTGTGCTTTATCGTATTTCGATGTGCCATAATTTTTCTGGATATTCAGATATGTCAGTTCTGCATCCGAAAAAAGCTGCAGCCGCATCATACAATCCGCTTCATAAAGCAGGATATCGACATCAATGGAATCCGAGAACCACTGCTTCTCGGCGTAAGCCTCTTTGAATTTGTCAAGGGCTTCCTGATAGCTTCCTGCCTCATAGAGGGAAACTGCTTCCTTGCGGATACGTTTTTTGGAAGAAAAGATGTTGATACATACAATTACAAATACAAGGATCATGACGCCCAGCATAATCTGGTAAAATCGCCGGATGCGAAGTCTCTTCTCTCTTCTTCTGCGTGCCAATTCACGCTCGTATTGTCCTTTTTTCATGTGTTTATCTAGTTTGCTCATACGGGTATCCTTTTATATATAAGAGCCTATAAATTACAGCATCTGTAGCTTATAGGCTTCTTATGTGAATCTTCTAATTAAAAATGTCAAGCGGATTCTCCTGCTCAGTCGCCGGAGCTTCTGTTGTTGTGCCGGCCGGATCTTCTGTAGTTGCGGACGGGTCGATGGCACCGGCATTCGGATCGGCAGCCGGTGTAACGGAATCTGTCGGTGTCGTAGGTACAGAGCCGCCATTTACAAGCGAATAGAACTCTTCGAGTGTCAGGTTGTTCGTTGTCATAAATACAGCTGCATCTCTGCCTACATAACGGAAATGCCATGGCTCATAATTATGACCGGTTATACTTTCTTTGCCCTCCGGATATCGAAGGACAAAACCAAAGGTTGAACAGTTCTGCATCAACCATTGATTGGTTGGCAGTGTCGCAACTGTTGTGGCATCTAAGGATTCAACATCATGCGCTGTTACATCGAAGGCAAGTCCGGTAGCGTATTCTCCGCTTCCTTCTGTGTCTGCGCTGATATAACCACCTTTGATCGTATATTCATTTCCTGCGGCGTTACAAGCCTCAAGCATCTGAAGCAGATCGTTGTAGATGCGCTCATCCACGATATATCCGCTGTTCAATGTATGCTGTTCAAATGTATAGCCGGCGGTAATCGGATTGGTCTCGTTGACAAGCATCAGATAATCCGGATTATTCTGGTATATAATAGCAGCCTGATTCCGTAACTCCTGTTGTGGGTCAACTGCTTCCGTGGTAGCTTCCGTGGTAGCGGCTTCCGTTGTCGTAGCAGTCTTTTTCTCTTTCTTTCCGCTTGATATCCCATGGATAAGAAGGCAAAATAGTACAATCACAAGTACGATTACGAGAAGCGTGTATATCAGCGGACGTGGATCACCTGCTGCAAGATGTTTTTTTATCTTACGTATCAGTTTCCGCGTGAATCTGCGAAGCTTCTTAAATAGAATTTTTGCTTTTTTGTATACAAATACACCAAACACACCAAGATAATGGAAAATGTATGCAAATACCATTCCAACCCCCTGGAAAAAAATGCCTGCGTATTTTTTGAAATTATCCCAAAACTGACCCTTATCCATAGTAACCTCCCATAATTACAGAATGTCGATATATTCTCCTGCTAATGCTTTATTCATGCTTCGGACAGCGCAGAACTTTCCGCACATTGAACACGTATCTTCGTGTTCCGGGCTTCTGTCTGCACGGATTGCTTTTGCTGTTTCCGGATCCATAGCACACTCCCATTGCTTATCCCAATCTAATACGCGGCGCGCATCAGCCATTTTATCATCTATGTCACGCGCACCCCGCACACCCTTGGCTATATCAGCTGCATGTGCGGCAATCTTTGACGCGATGATTCCCTGCTTGACATCATCCACATTTGGCAATGCCAGATGCTCTGCAGGTGTTACATAGCATAAGAAAGCGGCACCTGCCTGTGCGGCGATCGCACCACCGATTGCTGCAGTAATATGGTCGTATCCCGGTGCAATATCGGTTACCAGAGGACCTAGTACATAGAATGGAGCTCCCATACAGATCGTCTGCTGGACCTTCATATTGGCTGCAATCTGATCCATCGGTACATGTCCCGGACCTTCCACCATAACCTGTACATTCTTTTCCCATGCACGCTTGGTAAGTTCACCGAGCCGAACAAGTTCTTCAATCTGACACACATCGGTTGCGTCAGCGAGACATCCTGGACGGCAGGCGTCTCCCAGAGATACTGTCACATCGTGTTTTGCACATATATCCAGAATCTCATCATAGTATTCGTAGAACGGATTCTCCTCGCCGGTCATCGTCATCCAGGCAAATACAAGGGAACCACCTCGGGAGACAATGTTCATCTTACGTTTGTGTTTCTTGATCTGCTCGATGGTTTTTCTTGTGATTCCGCAATGAAGCGTAACAAAATCAACACCGTTTTCTGCGTGAAGCCGGACAACATCGATAAAATCCTTCGCTGTCAGTGTGGCAAGATCACGCTGATAATGAATTACAGAATCGTAGATAGGAACAGTTCCGACCATGACCGGACATTCGTTGACCAGCTTCTTACGGAATGGTTCCGTGTTTCCGTGTGAAGAAAGATCCATAATGGCATGTGCTCCGAGATCTACAGCCTCCATAACCTTCTTCATCTCAATGTCATAGTCCTTGCAATCTTTGGAGATACCAAGATTGACATTGATCTTTGTGCGAAGCATAGAGCCGATTCCTTCCGGATCGAGACATGCGTGTGCTTTGTTTGCCGGAATAACAACCTTTCCGGAAGCAACAAGTGGTAAAAGTTCGTCGGTAGTCATACGTTCCTTTTCCGCAACACATGCGAGCTGAGGGGTTATAATGCCTTTTCTGGCAGCGTCCATCTGTGTTGTATATTCGTTCATTTTAACCTCCTGTTATGTCGTTTCACATCTATTCTAGTCATAATTGTTAAAAGTATAACATATTTTATCGGTAAATACAAATAAATACACCCATAAATTCGTGCGCTCTGGCAAGTATTTACAGGTGTATTCTTAATTATTGAATGTTATAAGTTTCCCGTAGTTCCATGACAGATTGCTCAATCCTGGTATATAATTCACGGGAGGATAGAATATGACATCCGGCTCCGCGGGTAATGGTCTGGATCAGCCCGTCCGAAGTTACAACCGTCATGTCATAACATCTGTTATTTTCGTGTGTATAGCTTTCGATGAACTGATCGGCAGTCTGATTTTCCTTCGTATGCACAATCTGGATGCCTTCCTGATCGCTTAGGCTTCCGTGGTTTCCTTTTACTTTATAACCGTCGAATACAAGCAGTGTCTGGATACCGGTAATACCCTGATAATTGGATAATATAGAAACCAGCAGGTCTTTGGCAGCGTCAAGATTCGTCTTCGCAAGCTCGTTCAGACTTTCCCATGCAAAAATCACATTGTATCCATCCACAATAAGCAGCTTCTCTTTTGGCGGAGCTATGACACCGGATGTATGGGATATATAGGAATCAGTATGTGCGGCAAGCTTCTTTTTGTATGTCTGCTTCTTCGCATTCCGGTTCGCTGTCTGTCCGGACAGAATTACATTTATTTCATCGAGGCCGATTGTATAATCGAAATTCTCCCTGCTTTTTACTTCGCAGACCGGAATATCCGTGCCGGATGTAATGGTATCCTGCACATGCATATAGGCTTTTACCTGATCCCACGGAACAACAAATCCGGATCCATGTGCGCAAAACACAGAGGATGTTGGATTTTTGAGATCCGCTTCCGGATCGTAATGCATCCCGGCGATTACTTCTTCTTCGTTGTGACATGGCATATAACCACGGAAACTGACGGAGAAATCACCAAGACCGCGTGTGAAACGGCGGACATGCAGCTGATAATCACGTAGTGTGGCGACCGGACCGTGCCCTTGGATGACTGCAGTATCTTCTGTCTGTACCGGTGGCTCCATGACAGCATACATGGATTCTAAATATGTCATAGCTCGTCCGATCATGGATACCGGTACCGTTAGTGTGAAATCATATTCCGGTTCGAGTATGATCGTTCCGGCCTCCATGAGTCCCTGGCGGACGGCCCGGTAGGTTGCCTGTCGGAAATCCCCACCTTCTGTGTGTTTATTGTGGGCACGACCATTTATCACTGTAAAATGTACGTCTGTAAGCGGTGCTCCGATCTTCGTTCCGCGATGCGTGCGTTCCAGAAGATGTGTGTAGATCAGGCGCTGCCAGTTCTTTGACAGCACATCTTCACTGCAGTCTAGGGCTGCGTCAACGCCGCTTCCCCGCTCTGCCGGTTCAATCAGGATGTGCGCTTCTGCGTAATGACGCAGTGGTTCAAAATGTCCAACTCCGATGACGGAATCCGCGATTGTTTCCTTGTACAATATCTGTCCGCTGTCAAATATAGGAACGACACCACATCGCTGCTTGATCAGCTCAGTTAATATTTCAATCTGTACCGGTCCCATCAGCATGATCTGGATCGTCTCGGATTGCTCCTGCCACATGAGATGCAGTTCTGGAAGTTCCTCGTCTAAATCTTTGATTTTTGCATACATGAGTCTTGCACTGATTCCCGGCTCAAACTGCAGATCATAGGTGATGACCGGTTCCATACATGTCATTTTATTCTGTTCGCAATCACCGAGCCCATCTCCTGCCTTTGTTGTGTCTGATCCGGTAACCGTACACGTCTGACCGGCGTAAACAACAGACGGTGTCTCGTAGGTTTCTCCGTTATAGCATCGGATCTGCGTGACTTTTTCATCACCGATCATTTCTCTTATTCCGAGCGTCCCCTGCATGATCTTGATGTGGGTAAGGCGGTTTCCCTTGTCATCTCTTGTAATCTTGAAGACACGTGCCCCAAAAGGCAATTCCTGTCTGCCTGTATAAAGGTCAAGTGTGTAGCGCTTCAGGCCATTCAACAGCTCACTGACGCCCTGCCCTTTGAGTGCACTGCCGAAATAGCAAGGGAATATTTTCCGCTTGTGTATCAATTCGCAAATAGTATCCTGCGGTATGGACTGATGCTCAAAATAATAATCAAGAATTGTCTCATCTCCTGAGGCAACTGCAATATTTTCATACATATCGGGATCTGTTATAACCATACCTGCCTGATAATCGGTAAATGCGATCATATCCTCCGACAGCTCTGTCAGTTCTTCCAGCAGTTTAGACTGGTCGTTATCCGGCTGGTCCATCTTATTGACAAATACAAACACCGGTATGTTATAGTCACGTAATAAACGCCAGAGCGTCCTTGTATGTGCCTGGATACCGTCGGAAGCACTGATTACAAGCACCGCATAATCAAGTACCTGTAATGTCCGTTCCATTTCTGCTGCAAAATCAACGTGTCCGGGTGTGTCAAGAATCGTAATCGAATCGGAGGCATCTGCTATCACAGCCTGTTTTGAAAAAATCGTGATACCACGATTCCGTTCCATTTCATTGTTATCAAGCATTGTGTCACCGTTATCCACGCGTCCGAGAACTTTCCTGACTCCGGATTCGTACAGAAGCTCTTCGGAAAGTGTTGTTTTTCCTGCATCGACATGTGCCACTAATCCAAGTGTAATATATTTCAAATCAAAAACCCCTTTTGTCTCAATGTAAGTCTATCATATCACAGATAAAAGAATCCGTCGATAAATGGGACAAAATAGTTTCTTCTGGTTTTTCTTCATCCGGATGGAGGCAAACTGTTGTCTGCACACAGGCGTCCCCATCCGCTCTGTGGATTGGGGATTTCCGTTCCGATGAGTGGAATCGCACCTCTTCGCAGATAAGCTTTCAGCCGGGATGCAAACAGAAAAGGATCGTTTTGGTCAGTAATCCCCCATTGCATCAGATTGGCACAGGCGGCACTTACAAAAGGTACGGCAAAGGATGTACCGCTCAAAATCCGGTATCCGCCACCGGAATTTGCAACAAGTATATCGACACCCGGAGCTACAAGATCAGGCTTTTGAATTGCTGCTGCTCCCTGTCCGGAAAATGGCGCAATCGTCTGCCTGCGGCTGTCATATGCTCCAACTGTGATCACGGTTGCTGCTGTGGATGGAATCGTGAGAGTTAGTTCAGTATCCGGTGATTCAAACATAAGGCTGCTGCTTGTGGATGCAGCGACCGGAAGCCAGGCATCTATATGGAAGTCTGAGGATAAAACCGGATAAAAGACAAAATCCCAGTTCCCTGACAGACGATCGCCTCCTTCGAATTGAAGGAATATCTCCTGCTTTGTGCTGTAAGGAGATGGAAGTCCGATCTGTATCCGGATATCTGTGCCGGATAATGTGAAAGCACGGAAGCTGCCGTGGGATGTCGATACAATATCTTCGGAGAATGCACCATAGGGAGACCGGATGTGAAACCGGTAAGGGGTTGAGAATTCCGACCACAGCTGTAGATTAAATATTTGTATTCCGGGACTTACCAGAATCTGCATTTTTCTATTCTTACGGGCATCTATGTGTGTATGTCTGCCGCTTCCACCTTCATTTCCGGTGCCGGTTACGACTGTGATTTTGTCAGATGCCGGAAGCAGATCGAGATACCGTTCTACAAGCGAGCTCCCATCATGTGCACCGTAGTTATTTCCATAGCTTAAGTTGAGAACGAGAGGCTTGCTGGCCGAGCGTGCATAACGGACTGCGTAGTCAATGGCGCATAGAAAAGAAGCTGTGTCCGGCTGTGCGGCAACACCTATGATATCCGTGTCCGGGCTTAAAGCAGTTATGATGCTTGTAACGGCAGTTCCGTGTCCGTCCGGATCCGGGGGTAAGTGTTTGCGCATTGTCCGGATAAGCGAGTTGATCTGATGATGTCCAAGTTCGTTTCCGAATCCGTATGGCTCCGGAGGTGTTCCGCTGTTATTTTGATCCCAGTATGTAATGATGGAGGAATCTCCGTTCGCACGGAGAAATGCGGGATGGTAAAAATCAATACCGGAATCGATGATTCCGACAAGTATGCCATCTCCCTTAAGAATCGTTCCGGCAGGATCAAAAACAGGAAAACATGCCTGTGTGCGGGAAGCCGGTGATACTGCCTGCTCATATTCTAATTGGCGGGTCAGGTCGATATAGAGAATCTGGGACAGCTTCGAAAGCCGTCGAATCTGATCCGGTGAAGCTGTTGCTACGGCAAACCCATTTAACAGCTCCACGGATTTGATATCAATGCTATCTGTAATTGACTGAAAATCGCCTTGAAAACGGAAAATGATTGTGATATAAGTATGGATTTTCGCCTGCTCTTCGGATAAAGTCAAGGCAAGACCGGTACTGATTTTTTTCATATTTTCCTGCACATCCGGTTGATTCAGATTCATGTAACTGCTACACTCCTGCTATTTACTGTCGAAAATAAGAATCTCTTTTCTGTCGAAATGACTTGGAATTATTCGAAGTCAGAATACGAAATGCGACATCGTTTTTTTCATGCGTTTTTTATAATGGCATAGAACGATCAAAGGAGGTGAACATGCATTATATTGTTTATGCCGATGTATTGTTTGTGTATCATGCTGTTTTAAATTTGTTTTTATTCCTGATGATACAGACGATACTTGGTCATACTATAAGAATCGGCCGGACATTTCTTATAGCGGTTCTTAACGCGTTCCTGTCAACCGGTATTTTTCTGATGACGATGGATTCAGGTATGCTTTATTACATAGTATATGCCACGAGCTTCTTTTTTATGACATATTTTTTTGCATACAAAAACAGGAAAACATCATCTATCCTATCGGTTTTAATCGTAATAATTACTGTATGTGTATGGCTTGGAGGACTTATGCTGCTGTTTCGTGTATATGATGGAAGGACTCTTTCCAATCCACGTTTTTATATAGCATGTCTTGTGTCACTGTTTGTCTGCAGATATGGGCGGAAGGTGTATGACCGAAGGAAATGTGCGTCCATGGAATACAACGTAAATCTGGTATTTGCATCGGGATCACTGTGTACCAGTGCATTTCTCGATACCGGGAATCATCTCTACAATCCATATACAGAGAAACCGGCGATATTGTTAAGCTACCGTGCGCTAAAACCATATGTGTCTAAGGATGGACAATATGAGCTCGAACGATATCATCAGACAGGACAGTTTGCATATATACAAATGAATGAGCGGGAAGCTGTTACTTTTTTCCCACTTCCGTATCACACGATCAGCAACCGGTTTTCAATGATGCCCGCCATCACGCTTGAACGACTGACCTATAGGAAGGAACATACGTCATATATGACCGTGACCGCAGGCATCAGCCGGGAAGCTTTTTTTGATAATCGTTTTGATGTGTTACTACATGAAAAATTAAAACCCTGAGGAGGAGAAACATGATTAGTATAGTCAGTAATAATATGATTCGATTCAATATCAAGAGTATTGCCAATTATCTTTTGTTCCCAAAAAACGAAGTTCATTACATAGGAGGCGCCGAGATTCTCCCACCACCGTTGTCCGCGGAAGAAGAGACACTATTGTTGTCCAATTTGGACGATGATGTTCTAGAGGCCAGACAGACGTTGATCGAGCATAATCTGCGGCTGGTAGTCTATATCGCCAAAAAATTCGACAATACCGGTGTCGGCGTCGAGGATTTAATCTCAATTGGAACGATCGGACTCATAAAGGCAATCAATACGTTTAAGGCTGATAAGAATATCAAGCTTGCTACCTATGCCAGCAGGTGTATTGAAAACGAGATTCTGATGCATCTGCGCCGGAATTCCCGTATCAAGACAGAGGTTTCGATTGATGAACCATTGAATGTGGATTGGGATGGAAATGAACTTCTACTGTCAGATATTCTTGGAACGGAGGAGGATCTTGTCTACAAGGATATTGAAGATGAGGTCGATCTGAATCTGCTCGAACAGGCAATGGATATCTTAAGTGACCGGGAACGGACAATTATTGAACTTCGTTATGGAATCGGACATGATGATGAGGAAATGACACAAAAAGAAGTCGCCGATCTGCTTGGAATCTCGCAGTCGTATATATCAAGACTTGAGAAAAAAATCATCCGCAGACTGCGCAAAGAAATGCTTCGCCTTGGCTGATATATATCTGGTTAGCGCACTTTTTGCGCACCTACGATGCTTTTGATAATAAAAAATGCGGGAATCCTTATTCTTTAAGGACTCTCGCATTTTTGTCTAATGCCGGTGGCGGGACTTGAACCCGCACGGTGTTGCCACCAACAGATTTTGAGTCTGCCTCGTCTGCCAATTCCGACACACCGGCGAACAGTTTATACTATATCACAGGATTTGTTTTCTTGTCAAGATAAATTAGAAAAAATCCTGTTTGAAATCCTATTTAATTTGCTTCGTTTACCTTTTTAGCGACCACAACAAATCTGCCATTTTCTGTATGGTATGCACAGGTTGAAAGTGTGATCAGGGAATCCCCATAAGAAGCATCCGTATCAATCGTGTAGGAAGTTAATCCTTTACAGTTTGATACAAAACGATGAAAGTCTGCTTCGTCTTCTGCATCAAAAAAACGGTAATACTTAAAGCCTTCGCTTTCTTCATCCAGAATCTCTGTCCGGAATGCGGCAATCACCTCGTAGGATGCATTTCCGTAGATCGTATCAAACTGAATGTATCTGTGCGACTTATAAAAATCTTCGTTTTCGTACTTTAACAGATCATGGAACATCTTTCCTGTCTTCATGTTATGACCATAGATCAGTATATTATCCGACGGCTTTTGAATATTACTTTCCGTATCTGCAAACAAGGTTCCGGCGGCACTATAATCTCCGTAGAAGTCGCGATGGATATAGTACTCTTCATCTTCCATGGTCTGCATGACCGGATAGTCAATATGTGTATCTTCAATCGATAACCAGCCAACAAAATCATGATTCTTCTGATAGATGGATGCGAAACGTTTCTGCACGAGTGTTCCATCTATCGATACAAACTCAAGTCCGGGCTCAGCATCCCCTTCTGTTGCAACATAGACGATCTCGTCCGCCTGTACAGGCTCATCAATCATGGATTCCAGAGTATCAAATTGCGATTCGCTCTTGCGGCTTTGCAGAAAATACGACGCAAGATACCCGGCTGAACCGATAAAAATGACAATCAGAACAACCAGACATACATTATATAAAAT
>ERZ1026868.195-NODE-195-length-47525-cov-9.329513_pt1 | contig 47525 bp, 60 predicted proteins | sample MGYA00380164_ERZ1026868 | MGnify/ENA primary metagenome ERZ1026868 (study PRJEB33269, sample SAMEA4719800) | human gut metagenome | biome: human-associated habitat; feature: organic feature; material: feces | place: Cameroon | collected 2013-10 ...
ACAGCGACAAATATCAGAATACTTGTGAGGAGGAAGACGAGGAGGAATAAAAAAAGCCCCGACCTAAGCCGGGGCTACGCGAGCCATCTGGCTCGAATCTACGATAGTAGAAATTCGTTCTTTGGAGAACGTTTAAATCCACAGGCTGACGCCTGACTGTCAACGGAAGTCGTTGTTTTCTTTCAATTCCATAAAGGTACGATTGAATCAATATCCATAAAGGTACGATTGAAGTCTTCCGAAGACAGGTGCAAATATAAGAATTAAAACAATACGGACAAAGCATTTGGCTGTATTATTAACAAATATTTGGAAAACAATTTTATTATGGCAGAACAGATTAGAGTATGGAAGTCGAGGAATCTGCGGTCCACATACATGCTTGTATATAGAGACGAGCAGACGGGGAAGCTGCGTGTCACTCGGATGGATGGCAGAAAATGCGACAACGAGAAGAGCCTGATAAACAGTTATAACATGTTTGGTGGTGGTCTTTGGTCAATTTGCAGAGACATGGGCAAGACCGTTGAAGAGATACGATCAGCAGTAGAGCGAGAGATTGCTGAGGACGACGCACGGAGAGAGCGTGAAGTCTTGCAAGCGAAAGCCGAAATTGAAGCAAGAGCTAAAGCGCTCGAAGAAGCCAAGGCGGCGAGAGCTGCACTGGCAGGAACAAAGGAGAATATCACGGTTAAACCTATTGAGGTACTGCAAAGTTACGACCTGTTAGAAGAGCGCCTTGGAGTTTTGAAGCCTGGTGATTATGTCGTGTGCATCAATTATAAGAAGTTCGGGAGTTTAGAGCTTCGGACAAAGGCTCGCGAGTCCGATCATCTGAAAGTATTGACAACGGCCACAAAGGAGGATAAGCCTTCAAAAGCATCTTTGCATCGTTTCGCCGTTGCTGTGCGGAAGGCTTACGAGTCTGGCATAAACATCATCGGCAAGACTCACGCCCTAAAAAGCTTCGGCAAACGTATCGTAGATGCAGCGCTATGTATTAAGAAAGCCAACAACCCACATTATTCCTGTGCTGCTCCTCGCCAGTATTACGACAAGAATGCGCTGATATATATGAAGCTGGAGCAGATAGAGAACGAAGATAAATGAAAGCATTTGACATCATCGACGAATTAACAAGAAATTCTTATGAAAACAACAACGGTACTATTCCTCCACATGAAGTTATCAACCGATTTGGCTATCTCATAAAAGGTAAGGGAAAAGTTTCTGGTCTTGACTTCGCAAGAGCAATTCTGAAAAGCGGTCTTGATTGTGTCGAGTTTAGGGAAAACAACGCCTCAATCGCTGCATCCATCATCTACGAGATAGAAGTCTTTCCAACGAGAGGTTACAAAAGCGTAGAACTACTTTGAAAGTGTTGGGTGTAACAACCCAGACTTTCACGATAAGAGAAGATGTCGGAAACAACTGGCACATAAATAAAAGAAATATTTTAGCCCTACCGCAGCACGGTTAAGCGGAAAATATGAATTATGGTATAAGGGTCAAAACGGAGAGGTTTGCCGTTTTTGAGGACGGGCACAAAGAGAGAACTTCGGTATCTATAAGTTGGCATCATAACGCGTGGTATAATGGCATGAAGGCTGCAAATAAAGACCTTCATTTGATAGAGCTCATGTTGATTGAGCAATTATACGATGTCACCAAGGTTGACGGCGTTACCCTAAAGGGTGCAAAAGAATGTGATTATGGCGGGATGCTTATAAGACTTGAAGAGCACGTGACCTATCACACCGAAGAGCGTTGGTAATAAATCTATAAGCCCTACGCATCACGGTTAAGCGAGTTTTTATGGAATACGGAATTTGGGTTAAATGTCAAGTCTTCGATGTTTACGAGGATGGAAGCAAAAAGAAGATAGACTCCAACGAGGGTTGGCTATGGGACAGGGAGTACAGCAGCATGGAGTTAGCCAAAATTGGATTGGCTCATGTGAAAGAGATGTTGGATGATGGTTGGTGCGATGTCACCTTTGCCGTGGATAATGCTGTTACCTTAGAGTGTTTACGCGCGTTTTTTCATGGCGATGAGTGTTCGGCGCCTATACAGCGCACGGAGCACATTGTTTATCATATCGAAAAGCGTTAATATGAACACGAATAACCAACCTTTCTATGGTGCGTGCGCTGTCATTTACCGCAAGGCGGATGGCACGCAGCACCGTATCGCCGCACTTATCCCCAACGAGAAGGTGCGGCAAGGATACTTCGACCGGGCAAGGCAACTCGGGATGGAAGTGGAGATTAAGAACATCAACGAATATCCATCAACTTAAAAACAAAAAGCCATGAAGAATCTTTTTGCTTTCGCAGCCATTGCCGCCATGCGTGAACACAGACACTTCATTGGTTTTGAGACCGACAAAAAATACTATGAGATAGCGCAACAGCGGATTGCGCAAGAGTTGTAACGCAAAAGGAGTCAACGGCACAAGCACCGTTGACTCCCTTTTCTTTCCTTGTTTGAATCATCGAAAATTCCCTCACGTGGTAATCAACTGGATGCCCATGAGGTTCTCAATCCTGAACTCCACGTTCGTCTTGGCGCCGTCGCGGTTCACCTCGCAGGAGTAGCTGTCCTCCGTGGCTTGCACGAAACCACGACTGCCACCACGGAACGTGAGCAGCAGATGGCTCGGCGTGCGCTCCAACGCAAGCAGATAGTTCCATACCTTAGCCTCGCGGTCGTCGGCCTGGCACGATACGCTGACGCTGTGCTTGCGCCCCGCCACGCTGTCACTCTCGCTGTCCTTCGCCTTACCGCTTTTGCGCATGATAGGCACCAGTTTGCCACCCGTCGTGGCAGGCTGCACACCGATGGCAATAGCGTTGGAGAGTGGCGGCGAGAAACTTGTGTTGGGTATCGTCGGCAACACCTGCCAACCAGACAGACCGGGATTGTAGTCGGTCACGGGAATGACTGTGATAGCCAGCAGGTCGTCGAGGTCAAATTCCTTACAGCTCATAGTCGGCCCTCCCGTTAGTTAGAGCTTGCGTCCTCGTCCTTTGGCAGAGCGGAACTTGCGCTGTCAGCGGGTTCATCGTCGGCCTTGTCAGCAGGAGCAGCGACGGCCTTTGCCGTCTTGCGTGCGGTGCGGTTGGTTCGCTTGGTGAACTTGGAATAGAAGTCCCACAGCTCGTTCACCTCTTCTTGTTTTGTCGTGACCTCGCAGACAAAGTGTTTACCGTAGCGCATGTTCACAGGGCCTACAATTGCCATGTCGGGCAACAGCAGAGCCGTATCATCTTGCGCCTTGTCAACGAGTGTGAGACGTTCGGGGAACGGATTGCTCTTTAGCCACAAAGATGCCGTTGGAGATACTTCCTCACGAAGATCGGCAACGATAGTTAGCTTAGATAGCACGTTGATCCGTCCTTTCCCGTCCATTCGTGCCCACGTCTTGCGCAGCCATTCGTAGATAATGTCGGCAGCTTGGTCGGGGAAGGCCGGAGCTATAATCATCATTCTCGTCTCGGCATAACGAGTGAGGATAGCTGGCAGCAGCTCCGTCAATGAAAGGTCTCCGTAACCTTCAAACGTCGCCTTACCGCAGGAGCCGATGGCGTCGCGCAGAAGCATAAAATGCTTGCTTGCGCAGCAGGGTTCAATTAGATACATAGTCGTTTTCGTGTTAAGTGTTGTCATTTTACGTTTACGGGTGGTACTCTGTATGTCGGCGGAAAGGCCGTGAAGAGTTTGCGCTTTTGTGTTTCATACCGTTCCATCTCGTGCCGTTGCTGGGCGCGCTCGGCGTTTTTCTTGTCATTAGCCTTTCGGGTTTCTCTTTCTTTCACTTCCTTGTAGATTGGTGAACCCACGGCAGCATCGCCAAGCGCGTCGAGATTGTCCGCAATGTAATGACAGGCCATCGCCATCGCTTGCTGGGCATCGTTCAGCGAGTCGCGCTGCATTAATCGTTCCTTTGATTGTGTCAGCGTGGTGCGTCTGCTCTCAACATAGAAGGCAAGCGTGGTGCGGAGCATAGAAAGCAGTTCGTCGGCCACGTCGGGGTCGAGAGGTTTTACAGCCTTGCCGTCGGAAGAAGATACCGAGGATGATGCCGAGGAAGAAACCGATGAAGAAGAGCTCTTGTTCTGTTCCAGTCCGTTGGCATAGTTGACAATCGCCTTCAGCAGTCTGGCACCGACGCGTGTCTTGATGTATGTGTTCTGGCAGAATCGTATGTCACGCACCATTGAGACGTACTGCATGCGATCACCCTTGATGTCCAAGTATTCGTTCAAGACCCGTGCGGTCTGGAAGAGCAGGTCACGATGAAGATAGAAAGCGTCGGCCTCTTGCCAAAGGGCGGTGAATATCTTGTCGCTTTTGGCGTCAGATTCGAGGAATAGCAACAGCGAGTCTACGGCACGCCCGGCAGACATGAACGCGTCCTTGGCCACCCGCTCCATGCGTTTGTCGTCGGCAGGCTCATAACCGTCGGCACTCACCACGTTCATGCCGCCACCCTCGTTGAACGACACCGTGAGTAACCCGGCCTTATGTGCCAGCATCTTGTAAAATTCTATCTGTTGACAGATGCGTAGCAGTTGCACCGTCTGCATATCCATAACCGTTACATCCTTGTCGGTTGACAATGAAGACGGCGGAACGTCGTACAGGTCGAGCTGAATATTACCGTTGACAATATCGTTGAGTCGGTCGGTCACGCATGCGTATGGCACGATAGGATTCTTACGTGCCTTGCCTGTTGGCCGTATGGTCGTGGCGGTGATGTCGGTGTAAGTATTACGCAATCGCTCACACTCCGTGCAGAGGTGATTGTAGAGCGATGTGCCTAACAGCGGTTCAAGACTTACCCTCTCTTCCTCTTCAAGGTAGCCGAGGAGTTGGTCGGGTCTGCTCCATCGTGCCGTAGGCATGAGTGAGACAATCTCATTTTCGGTTGTTATGAACATGTCATGTGTGAATTACAATTAACGAAAGAGACCCAGGCACGACGTATTGGTGCCTGGGTCTCGTGCCTATTGAGAATTTGGTATGCGCAAGTGTGCTTACTTTTGGCTTGAAGAGCTTTCGGCCGCGACTTCTTGCTCTATGGTACCGTACCATTTGGTGATAGGATAGAGCTGGTAGTCGCACTTCACGGTAAAGGTCTGACCGTGGTCATCGCTACGCTTTGTGCCAGTGTCCGCCTTGACAGACCATTCCGCCTCGCCGTTCTCGTTGCCTATCACGATAAACTCGTTTTTACCGGTGCTGTCTTTTTGGCCAGTAGCCAAGAAGTAAAGGTACTTGTCGCTGTTGTGCAATACACGGGAAGTGTAAGCCATATCGTCTTCTGAGAGCTCTACACGGCCAGTGGCAGTGCCACTCCAAGCCTTGCCAGTTCCGTTGTCATCGGAAGTGTATTGACCCGTTTGTGACTTGAAGTCAATGCGGTAACCTTTAAGGGCTGGTTCGGTGCCACCAGCTATTTCGGTCTTAGCAGCTGGTGTGATGTCATACCGGTTTGCTTCGTCGTTGGCCGTAATCGACTTGATGTGGTTAGTATCTAAGGGTACGGCAAACAGGAAATTGCTGACACCTGCGGGATTTTCTTTGCAACTTGCCGAAGAAATCACCGACTTGGGAATACATGATAATGCCATAATAAAATGTGTTAGTGTTATGAATTTTAATGCTACTTAGAGCTTGTGCCTGCAGCAGCTTCCTCGAACTGGGCTACAAGGTTCATTACGCCGCCCTCAAACGTGTAGTTGTAAGGATTAGCAGTAGCTCCGTCTGACCAGCCCGCGAACTTGTATTGAGTTTTAGGCGTGGCTGTGACGGTGATGATGTCGCCCTCGGCGTAGAGGTCTTTCTCGCCCGATGTGATTTTGGCAGTGCCCTCCTTTTCGTCAGATGTTGACACCGTGAACACATCGGCGATATAGTCACCTGCAGGTACGCTGTTAGGAGTGTTGACCTGCTCGTTGACGCAGATAGACTTGGGGCTGTAGTCGCGGATACGACTTGCCTGTGCTGTCTGAATCTGATAGTCGAAGAGGTTGTGGTCGTCACTGTTTCGTTCCACGGTGATGTTGGCCTGACTCTCTGGGCGGATGTCGCAGATGTACTCCAATACGCCAGGAAGACCCATGATGATCTGTGAACCCTTACCCATAGCCGAGTGAGTAACAAGGGTGAGGTTAGGCATCTGAGAGAATTTCCATCCTTCGTTGAGCGTAGACGGAGCAAGTTGCGGATGAACGAGCATGTAGCCTTCTACAATCTTGTCGGCAAGAGCAGAGCTTGTATAAGCAATTACCTCTTCAGCGGCGCGGAGATCGTCGTTAATCGCTTGGTACATGGCCTTGAACTTCTCGTAAGCCTGCTGCGACGTGACGCTTGAAGCCATGAGGTCACCTGTCTCAACGAGGTTTCCAATGGTCTTGGATATCTTACCAGTCGTGATACCCTTGGCAATCTTGGTATAGATGCCATCGTAGAGCGACAGGCCGAGCTTTACCTGGTTAGCGGTAGTTTCCTCCAAATTGGCGTTTGCCTCGTTGCCAAAGAAAAAGTTGGCACGGACATCCTGTGCGTGACGCTCTGCGATCTTACCGAGGAGGAACTGCGTCTTCTCGGCATTGTTGGTACCGTCGGGGTTCACGTGGAAGGGCTCTTTCTCGCGATACTTCTGCACGTTGTCTTGTGGATGCGTAACGGCGAGTATAACCTTCGCGGGGTTCTCGGTAATGATACCGAGCTGCACTTTCTTCACGGCACCCTGCTTGTACTGACGTGCAAGCAGCCCCTTGTCATTGAAGATAAACAGCTTGTCGATGTTCTCGACATCGGTAGTAACGGTAAGATGAAGTTTGTCTGGCATCTGGTCGTTCAGCATGCTTGCACGAGCAACCAGGTCGGTATGCAACTGTTCGGTGACAGTCTGTACCTGAGATAGATTAAGTGCGTTTGTTGCCATAATCTTATTGTTTTTGTGTTAAAAAAATGTGTCTTATCCTTTGTTTTTACATGCGCCGTCGCTTGGTTGCTATAGCCTTGTCTTGTTCACGGAGACGCTTGCGAATTTCGTCCGCGCTCATGTCTGCTGTGACGACGCTCTTTACCGTCCCAGTCTCGGGTACGCCTGTACCGTTGTCTTTAGGAGCTTCAGTGCCTTCGGTCATTGGGGTTGGCTCTGACGCAAGCTCTTTCACCTCATTGTGAAGTTCCGCAATCTGCATCTTCAGTTGTGCGATGGCGTCATTGTTCTCTTTCTTTGACTTTTCGAGCATTGTCTTGAGGTTGATAATCTCATGGTCTTTTTCGGCAATAGCCTTGTCTTTTGCTCTAATCTTATTGTCGAGGTTAGCGATGATAGCTTTTGTAGCTGCATCATCAGGAGTGTCATTGTTGCCACGGTTCTCGCCACTGTTGGGGTCGTCGTTGGGTTCCTCGTTTTTCTTCTCCTGGGCGTCCTCGTTGTTATCGAGCTTTTCGCCCTGGGGGGTCTCCTCGGGAGATGTGCTGACCTGTTCGGCTTCGGGTTGCTCAATGGTTGCGAGCTCTTCCTTTTTGTCCTCTGTCATATTATTATTAATTTTGTGATCACTTCCTGGCTCGTCTTCCGGGTCTTCGGGAGAGGGCTGTGCGTCGGGGTCGGGGTCGGTTTCCGGCTCTTTCTGTGGGTCTGGCTCCACCTTGGTCTCTTTCTTTGCCTCACGTGCAGGAGCCAACTTACCATCAGCCAACTCAAAGACGCACTCGATGGCGCGGTCGAGAGTGCCAATCTCATCGACGAGAGCCGGCATCACTTGCTGAGCCTCGAACACGTTACCGCTCAACATCCAGTCCTCCACCAATGGACGGTTGTCGCGGACGGTCTGTTGAAACTCGTTGGTGTCCTTGTTAATGAGTGTCTTCAACTTCTCGTAGTCGCCCTCGGCGGCATTGCGATACCAATCGTTCTTTTCGGGAGCGTTGTCGCCTACTATCTCGATATATCGGGAGCCGTCCATATCCTTGGCACCGTCCGGAGTAGCCCAGAACGCAGCCATCGAACCGATGCAGCCGAAGTCGTCCTTGGGGTTCCGCACCACCACACGGTCGCAACGGCATCCGAGGTTGACGAGGGAGGAACAAGCCATGCCATCGACATACATCACGGCAGGTTTCTTGTGCGTACGCCAATCCTCCATCATCAAGTCGTAATCCTTACGGCACGCGCTCTCACCACCGGGACTGTTGACGATGAAGAGGTGGCCGATGACCTGCGGGATAGTATCGGCATAGAGAATTTGGTCGCGCCAGTCCTTGGTGCCATACGAGCATGCGCCACCGTCACGGGTGACGGGGCCGTTGATGTTTATCACGTTGATGACCTGATCGTCGTCGGCCAGTTCCTCGTCGTTCCAATACAGATGATTCTCGATGTTGTGGATGTTGCCGACATAGAGTTTGTCCTCGAAGTTGGCAGCATGGCGCTTGCCATTCTCTTTGGATATTAGGCCTTTCTTGGAGAGGAAGTAGCCCTGCTCCTTCTCTACATCATTATCAATATGCACCTCGATGGCCTTCTTCAGGCCGTTGGCATAACTCTGTGCCATGTCGCGACGGAAGTCCCATGACACCGTGCGAAGAATATTCAAAAGTGAAATGTCCATAACTTGACGTTTTGAATTGATTTTGCCCGAAAGTTAATAAATTTGGGAGCTTAGGTCAAGGGCATAAATCTACGTCAGTTTAGCATGAGAGGTTGTAACAGGGTTTTCAAAAAAGGGAAGCGCGCCATTCCGACGAGCCTCCCATGAATTTTTAGCTAAGTTAAGCTTAACTTTTATTTATAGCTTGCGCCTTTGAAACAGTCGCAAGCTTTAAGGGGAAAATTAAACTTCAAATGCCGTGCAAGGGCGAACGTAGTAGCTGCCGTACTTGCAGTAGTTGCCGACGTAGCCGCCACTGAAGTCCACGTTCCAACTGTTTCTCGCGCTGCTCTCGCATGATGACCAGTACGTTCTTTTTTTCATTGGAGCGCCGCCTACCATTTCAAGAGCCTTGTTAAGCTCTTTTCGGTAGAGATACATGGCTGCAAGTTGTCCGGCAGTAGGAATACACAGGTCTGTATCCAACTCGAATGCAAGGCCAGCCTCACGAAGATGCTTTGTACAAGACTTCATATCGAATTCGTTAAAAGCCTCAATATGGCACTTGTAGAATGAGGAGGTACTTTTTGGATGCGAACCGTCTGAAAACAGAGGTAATCCATCACCATTCAAATCTTCTTTAGCAACAATCCACTTGTGGCCATGGTAGCTTACCATGACATTACAGCGCTTTGCCGATTGCACATCTGTGAAATCCTTTAGTCGAACTGGCACGAAGCCTTTCTCGACAAGGTACACACCATTCTCGTTAATGGTCGTGATGTTTACGTGCCTTATAATTTGTTTGCTCTGATGTTCATCGGCATCCCCTTCCAGCAGTTGCCTGTACTTCTCTGCCATACCATTAGCTTCCACGTGGGTATGGAAGAAGTTGCCGATGCGGAAACGCTGGTAGTCGAGGATACCCTTGACTAAAGCGGCTTGCACATCGCCACCGCTTGTGATATAGAAATAGAGAGTGTCATAGTCGGGCTGTCTTGTATCCAGCACATAGCCGGTCACCCACTTCTCCGGCAGCTTTATCTCACGGCAATAAGTCTTCAGCGTTTCAATGGTTACACCGTCGCGTGTACAAGCAATCGCCCCGTCGGTGGTGATGGAATATACTCTGTTCGGGTCGTTTCCAACCAAATCGTCACAGTTCTTTGCTCCCAAGTCCGTGAGCATCTTGATTACCTCGTCACCCCGGCCTTCCACGCCGCGAATCCAAACTTTTTGTTTCTGTTCCATAGTTTCTATTCTTTTTTTAATTTCTTTGTTGAGTTTATGTTAGGCCCAATGGGCATTGTGGGCATTGCCAGCAAGCCGAGCGACTGGTCGTGTCGGCATCCGCGGAGCCATGACTTGAGTTTGATGTAGCCTTTGGTGTCGCCATACTTGATGTTGGCTTCGCGCCACTCTACATAGTCGTCGTAGCTGACGCCGTGTTCGAGAATGAGCACCATTTCTTCGGGCGTGAGGAAGTCGGTATCGCCGAAGTCGCAGATGCCTCCTACCTCGTCGGCTACCCAGTAGGGTGAGCGGGAGGTCTCGAAGAGCTGGTCGTTGACAAGGTTGACCAAATCGCGACAGGCCGTATCGAATTTGGCGAGAGCACGGCCTATCTCTACGTTTTTGTCTTTTTCCATTGTTTTTTTTGTTTTATGGGTTATTCAAATTCATATAGTATATGCGGCGTGGTGTTGCCAAAACAGTACGGACATCAGAACAGCGTGAGCTGCGTTTGCTCCAACTTGATGCGCTTGCAAGCCTTGTCGTAATACTCCTTGTTGAGTTCAAAACCAATGAAGTTGCGTTTCTCGCGGATGGCTGCAATGGCAGTGGTGCCGCTGCCCATGCAGTTGTCTAATATGGTGTCACCCTCGTTGGAGTAGGTACGGATAAGGTACTGAATGAGAGCTACGGGCTTTTGGGTGGGATGGAAGGTGTCGGCTGAATGTTCTTTATCGAAGCAGATAATGCTCTTTGGAAATTTTTCGTCTGATACGATAGTAGGCACTTCTTTATGGTCGCCGTAACACCCCCGCTTCAAACTATGAGAACCATCACCCCTGTGATGGTTTCGTTTATGTGGCGCACATTTTACCATCTGAGGGTTGTAGATAGGTTGCTTCCGATAGAATACTGCAATATCCTCATGCGAGCGCAGAGGCATCTTGTTGACATTCAAAAAGCCCGTTGCTCTGTTTTTGCTCCAAATAAGATTATATTTCCAAAGTTTCGGCTGCGACACCATAAGTTGTGCAGTGAACATACCTTGACAGAAAAGAATAATCGCTGCATTGTTTTTTGCTATGCGTAGATATTCTTTCCATAATGACTCAAGCGGAATAATGCTATCCCATTTCCCTCCTTCACTCTGTTTGTTGAGAACACCATACGGCAAATCACACACAATGCAATCCACGCTTCCGTCGGGAATCCTCTTCATTCCTTCGAGGCAGTCTTCATTATATATCTTATTCAGTTCAATCATTCGTCTTAGAATCTGTTGTCAATTCCTAAAATCATTCCTCACCACCCACACGCTCAGTCCTATGTTGAGCAGGAGCATGAGGATGATGATGCCCCAATATTGCTTGTCGCTCAGTTCTACCGAGAGATACTTGAAGTCGGCGAAGTTCTTGCGCTTCCATTCCTTCTGCACGATAGGTTCTATGTACGAGGCAAAGGCGCAGAGGTCGAGGCGGTGCGACATAAACCAGTCGCGGCTCTTTATCGAAAGCACCGGCGAGTCACACCAAGAGAAGGCATCGCTCCACACCACGCGGTTACGGTTGTCAAGACCTACGCACACCACAAGCTCGTTCTTATTGCCACCCTGCCAGTAGGAGCGTTGGCGGTCGGCAATGGATAGCGGCTTGTTGCGATAGAAGAGCAGATAGAGGCGAAACTCCTTCTTCGGGCCGTACTGGGCATTGAGCACACGGATGGCTCGCTCCTGATGGGCAGAAAACTTGGCTCCGATGATAGGGCATTGGTCGCGCAGATGAATGTCGGGATAGTCGTAAAGTCCGATGCGCCGAGCCTCCTTCTTGCTGATATCCTCAAACTTGAACACCGAGTGCGAAGCCTTCACCTTGTTCTCGTATTCATGTTCACGAGTAACGGTATAGAGCGTAGTGGGTTGACCGTTCCATCGGTATTCATACGCATCGCCATCACGAGTGTAATAGTGGCGGTGCATATCCACGAACACCGAAGCCACCGACAAGCGACGCTTCATAGCCGAAAACTCCTCATCGGAACACTCTCGCTCACGTCCCGAATGGTCGTAATAGGTCCAATATTCGGGATGGTTCTCCGTGACATAGTAGGTTTGAGTGTGCGGATGCCCTTTTGAGTCGGTATAGGAGCGAGTCTTCCTCACAAGCTCATTCCACGGCTCGTAATAGCGTATCTTCGTGACGTAGCTGCCCAGATATTCTGTGTCGCTCGACTCTACGCGCTCAAACGCCCATATCATCGCTGCGCCCACAAGGAGCGAGGGGATGATAAGCACGGCGTGCTCCCACCATGTTGTCTGCTTGCGAAAGAAGAGCAGCAGCACAGCCGACACGAAGAAGGGGATAAGGAAAACGAGTAGTTCCATAAGCCTTTATTGTTTCTTGTCGAACAAATCCACGTCGTTGTCTTCGCCCTCCGTCATCACTTCCTTGGATCGCGACGAAGAGATAACCTTATACTCGATAGGCATGGTGTTAGACACAAACCATCGGGCAGGGTAGGTGCGAGTGAGTGTTTCGTGTTCACGGATGATGTCGAGCATACGTTCCTGCGAGGTCTGAAACTCGGTGCGCTGTATCTCGATGGCTTGCATAAGGTCGCGGTAGAGCGATACATCAAAGTTGGGGTTGCTCTCCTTAATCCACTTCATCATCGTGCCCTGGTCGTTCTGATAGCGTCCGGCAATGAGCTGCGGATAAATCTTCTCGAAGGTCTGCTTATACTCGTCCGTAACCTGCGCCTTCTGCTGAATGATTTTCCACATCTTGTCGTGAACGCCCTCAATCTTTCCGCGCTGTGCCTCTGCCTGTTGGCGCAGCGCAATCTCGCGGTTGTTGTAACTGAAGTAGGTGGCTACCAATGAGCCGATAACGATGGCTACCACAAGCAGTATGGATGCCATAACGATGTTTTTTGTTTTCATTGTTTCTATTGTTTTGCGGATAAAATGTTTTTATTCTTTAGTATCTGACCAAAACCAGTCATCGGCAAATATATCCTCCCAAGTAGGGATGTAGTAAGTGGCGATATTCTGACGGTCGTCATTGTCGAGCGACACTTGCAACACTTGATTGCGATAATGTATCATTCCGTCGCCGTGGTCAAGAAGCAACTCTTTCGTTTCATCGTTCAGACTCGTCATCTTCGGTATAATGTCGCGAGAAATGTCTGCCGGTATCTGGAGCGTAATAAACTTCTTGCCGTTCCACAACGAACGTGTGTAGTTATGGCCTTGCTGTAAGCCTTCGATTACTTTTGTAAATTTCATAGTGATATTGTGTTTTGATTGTTCTTGATGTTCTTCTTTGTAATGGTCGGGATATGTAGGCTTGTCGGCAAGCATCTCGTGGCGACAACCCATTATCCACGACTCAAGATTGATAAATCCCTTGCGCTCGATGTTGTTGATATTAGCATCGCGCCACTCGGCATACTCATTGTAGGTGAAGTGGGGAGTCTGAAGGATGATTATCATTTCTTCGGGCGTGAGGAAGTCGGTGTCGCCGAAGTCGCAGATGCCTCCTACCTCGTCGGCTACCCAGTAGGGTGAGCGGGAGGTCTCGAAGAGCTGGTCGTTGACAAGGTTGACCAAATCGCGACAGCCGTATCGAAATTGGCGAGAGCACGGCCTATCTCTACGTTTTTGTCTGTTTCCGTCGTGAATAGCATTACATATATCCTTTCTTCATCAAGTATTCTTTGAGTATTCCGGGGAAGGCGTTGTAGAGGCGGAAGAGGTCGTCCTTGTAGAGGTTGACGTAGGACTGGCACTCGCCTCGCGCCTTGATTTGTTCGTTATCGACGAGGAAGCGGTGTATCGTTCCCTTGTAGTATTTCTTGTCCTTGTTCATTTTTTTTGTCGTGGTTGTGCATGGCGCGCCATGTGCTCGGTCCTCAACTCGTGGAGTTTGCGCTCTATCTCGGCTTGATGGTGGAAGAGGTCGAGCAGTTCTTCGTGGGTGTGATTGGCGGTCTGTCGTGCCGCCTGAAGCTCGATGCCGTTATTCATAAGTTCTTGTCTCAATAGTTCGGCCTGTGCGCAGTATGTGCGGAAAAGCTGGCTTTGCTTCAATTCTACTTCAAATTGTGTCATTGTTGTTGTGTGTTTCGATGGTTGATTATAGACTATTCGGACGGTTGGGGTGTTGATTAAAAATCCACTTCCCGGCCTTTGGCGAGGTCGGTGAGGTCATGTCTAAGGCGTTTCTGAAACACCTCCTCGCTATCGTCGCCACTCAGCAGATAGTCGGCGCGCTGGGCGTAGATGGCCGCCTTGCGCAGGTAGCGGACGGCACGTTTGAGTTCCTGGAGCGTGAGGAAGCGATAACCGAAGCAGTTGGGCATGGTGTGGTGGTGGTTGATGGCATACTCGGTTGGCTCATCGTCGTCTCCGAAACTGTCGCGAATGAGGTCTTGCACATCACTCTCGTCGAGCTCGTGGCCGTAGTGGTAATCCTCGATGCGGTCGTCGATTCGGGACTGCGCGTAATCGAAGTAGCCGCCGCTCATAGCGCACCTCCTTTCAGCCCGAGTTCACGTGCGATAGCGAAGAAGAGGATGAGCTTGTCGGGCGAGACGTTGGTAGGCTTGCCCTCGCACGAGACCTTGCCGTCGGCGACTTGGAAGTAAGTGGTAGTGGCAGGGGTGTCGATGTGGTAAATTTGGCGTTTCATTATTTTCTTTGCCAGTCTTGCTTTCCATTCCTTATCGTGGATGGAGCCTACAATCTCTACATCGCCTTTGTAATCGTTAACAACAGCTCTATATAACGACCACGTGCTTTTGGTTACAGGGTTGGCATACACCACATCGACACAGTAACCACGCTCACCGTCAGTAACACGACCGATAACCTTGCCATTGTGGGCGAGTATATCACCGTCATATATCTCCTTGCCGTTCTTGTCTTTCAGTCCAGTGTTATTGCCAACAGTCTCTGGGTCAACCTCATACCCACCAACTATTGTACGAGGCTCTAAGCCAGTTGCTGTTACTTTCTGATTGTGAACCAGGTCACCATATCGCCAAGCATCAGTAAAGATGTCTTTGCCACGAAATTTAACTGCTCTCATATTATCATTTATATTGAGCGCCGTAAAACCCATAGGTCTTTAGCCTGTAGGTAGTTTACTGCTTGTTGAATTTTCTGTAATTGTACTTGCTTATTAGCCTTGCCGCCTTTTTGATTCGATGGTCTATCCTTGTTTGAGTTACCAAGGTATCAACCAACCTGTCATACCAATAAGGGGCAAGGCGGTTTATCCTCGTGTTCATTATTTTCTTTGCCGGTCTGATTTTCATGCGTTTTTTTTGTTTAAGTAATCCTTTATCGTGAGGCGTAGGTGTTTTGCCTCGTCTCGCAAGAGCCTGTTTTCTTCTTCGAGCTGTGCTATGCGGTGAAGGTATGACAATTCGCTAATCTTGTCCATCGTCGCAATATCCACTTGCCTTGTGTTTGATTCTGTAAGGTTTTGTCATAACTATATCTTTTTGAGTTTAATCTTTATTGCCTTTAGATGCCTCTCGCCGTCCGCTGAGTAACATGAGCGTCTGAGATAAAAAGGCTGGCCTCTGAGCCAAGGGAACTTCTTATAAAAAGCTTTCCATTTCGCTCTCCCTGCGGTCAGCGATGGAACTTCGATGCTGCTTCTTATGTAGCAACTACCGAAAACTAAGGTATTATCACACGCGTTACTATCCATCGTTGCCTCCTTTCCGCAGGTCTTTAACAAGCAGGGTGCAATCAGTCCCTAACCGTGTGTCTTTATAGCCTTGTCTAAGATACCATTCGAGCGTCCATCGTGGGGTTGCCTGTTCTTCCCATTCGAGAGCCACCACGCGGCAGTGATGGTCATGTGCGAGCCGTTCGGCCTGTTCGAGAAGTCCCTTGCCGATGCCGCGCTTGCGGCAGGATTCGTCAACGTAAAGGGCGTAAATAAGGGCGTCCGCGTGATATTCGTCTTTTAGCTCCTGCTGGTTGAACACGGCTACCTGCACGGATGCGTTGTTGATGCTATCAGTTATGAGTATGTGGTCGCTCCAAAACCACTTTTGATATTGTACCTTGTTGTTGCCCTTGCCTATGGCTTTTTCCTTAAGTTCTACAGGCTCGTCAGTCCATGACAATTCTCTACCGATAAGCGTGCTTATCGTACCGTGGGGCAGCTCTACGAAGTCGCCACGGTAATAAGCATAGCCTGTGTCGTCCTCGCGCTCGTCATGTTGAGGATACCACCTATCGTAATCTTCTCCAGCGTAAAGACCCCACACGTGGTCTTTATCCGCTTGTGTGTTACCTCGGAACGGCCGTACATCGAAAACTTTTTCCCTGCCGTCCTTATCTACTGCTAACCATGCCATATTATTATTGTGCTTTTCACTGTTCATGGCTTTGTTTTTTTATGTTCAATGGGCATGTTGGGCTCGGTGGCACTGCCCTCGACCAATTTGAATGCCACGTTTTTTTTGTCTTTGCGACTCGTGGCCTGGCATTTTATGTGGTAGCAGTAGTCCATGCGGTAGTTGTAGTTAAGCTTGGCGAAGAAGCAATCATCGCAGCCTCCCTCGGAGACCTGCAAGGTGATGCGCGTGCCTAACTGTATGTCGTCGAATATTTCCATTTTCTTTTCTTTTTGTTATATACTAAATAGACTTTATGGATGTGATAGACTATCATAGACAAGATAGACCATAAGCCTTGGGCAGCTTTTTGATTATATCGCCACCGTAAGCGTCCTTGGTGAGCTGGACTAACTCTCGGACGGTGGTCTCGTCGCTAAGCGAGATGCCCCTGCTATTCGCGAACGACTCCCTGCCCATGCGGCAACTGCCCGTGAGCACATGATGGTAAACGAACAGGTCTTGATTGCTGTACTTCGTGTCGTAAGAGGGGAACTTTCGTTTGAACGCCCGTATTCTTTCTTCCTCGGTGGTGCTGTCGTCGTAGAGCTTCTCTTGAAGGGACGAGAAAGCTTCACGCAATGTTTTCCCGTGAGCGAAGTGATTATTATCCTTGGCAATATAGCACGGCACCAACTTCGTGTTATGTTCAAGGATGAAGCCTTGCGCTACATTGCCATGGATGGAGGTTATAATGGTTCTCGTGTTGTCAATCACATACACCGCGTGCCCATTGATTTCTTTCACGCCGCCATTGCCATAGCCACGGCCATTGCCATTGCCATAGCCATAGCTATTGCCACTTCCACAGCCACAGCCATAGCCATAGCCATCGCCACTACCATTGCCACGGCCATAGCCACAGCCATCGGAAACTTCATAGTCGGTATCTTGACTGTCATCGTAGTCTTCGTTGTAGCCATCCACTGACAGAAAAGACTTAACTTGTTTTATCGTTAATACTTCCATACCTCGATTTTTTCAAGATTGTCAATAGCCTTGTCCGTGCAAGGAATTATCTGACAACAGCGGTTAAGCACCATGGAAGCCACCACGGGGCTGACTTGGCCGTCTTTGATGCCATCGTTGGCGATTTGAGAGAGGCAAGATGCGCCCTTCCACATCCAGATGTTGCGCACGTTCTCCACGCGCACGATGTCGTTATTGACCTCTGTGACGGTCCCGAAATACACACCAGCATCATAGCTTCGCACGATGCACTTCTTGTTGAGAATGTCTTGATACATAATTGTTGTTGTTTTGTGAGTTGATTATGTTGATTGTAATTTTTTTTAGGCTCAATGGGCGTTGGGGGCACATTGGGCGGTGTGGTTATATCTCGTTAAGCTCGGAGTCGGTCAGCTCACGAATGGCTTTCTTGGCGCACCCTTTGGTGCGGAAGATGTCGTCGGCGAAGTCGTTGACGGTGGCGACACGGCTGTTGATGAGCGTCTTGCCACGGACGAGACGTTCGGCCCATTGGTTGAACGACATCTTGATGTTCTCAAACTCATCGTCGGTGAACTCCACACGGGCAAGCTCTGGGAAGAAGTCCTTGTGCGCGCTGCCCCACAGTTTTTCCACTGCCGTGAGGTCGAAGGCGCGGAAAAGGCTTTGCCATTCCGATAGCCTGCCTCCCCATTGCCTCGCCACGGCCTTAACAGCGTCGGCATGGCACTCGGTGGCCACGTTGAGCGACATGAACGCTCCCATGCTCCACGCCGCGGCCTCGGCGTTTCGGATTCCGTTCTTCTCGTAGACGATGCGGAGCTTGTTGATAAGGCAGGTGAGGAATGGTTCGTTTTCTTGATACGCCTTAAATCCGAAGGATGCCCAGAAGTTGTAGTACTGTTCATCGGTCATGTCCTTAGCGTAGAAGTTTCGTGTTTCCTCAGTCATGTCGGCGACGTGGAAGAAGCGGTTCTCAGAGGCGTAAATGAGGTTGCGCTGGTAGTTTTTGAATGCCTTGAATACTCGTTGGTAGCCATAGCCAGCGGTATCGCCTCCCTTTACCTGCTGACGGAAGCGAGGCAGGGGCTTTAGGTATTCGTAAGCGTCGAGGCACGCCGCCCACGCCGCGTTGTTGGCGCAGCCGTCGATGAGCTTGACAAGAGAGGAAGCTTGCACGACGGCTTGCAGCCACTTGTCGTATTCGTCCTCGGTGTGTTGAGAGACTGTCAGCCGGATGTGAGAGGTGGGTCTTGTGTTGATGCTTTGCTGTTTCTTTGTCATATTGTTTTGCGTATTGTTGGAAGTTGTTACTTTACGCTTTTACCAAGCTTATCTTCATTACCCTCAAAAGGAATGACCTCGTTATCATTAACCACAAATCCACTAACAAGATAATGTTTGCCGGTAGATTCGTCATAATGGCTATAGACGTCGGCAGCCCATATTTTATAGCCATAGTCATGTTCGCATGCGCACAGTACTCTTTGGAAGGGAACAAAGTGCTTATGTCCCTCAGAAACATTGAATGTAGACCAGTCTCTGTTCTCCTTGGAAGGGAACAAAACACACTCTCCATTTCTATAGAAAAGACCGTAGTATTTACCAAGAACAGTAAAATTTATATCATGTCCATCACTTGTTTTGCACAAAATTGGGTAAGAACAATTTTCTCCTTTTACTGCTACCAGCTCACACTCTCCACAGAGAGGAGACCACAGTTTTGTTCCCTTCGGAGCATCTTTTAGTATCTCTACAAGATTCAGATTCTTATTCATATAACTTGTTAATTACACTTGATAATCTATGTTATGTTCATTGGCAAAGCTGTTAATCTGGTCTTTAACCATCTGCATGACCACGTGGCAGTTGGGATGGGCTTTGCCGGTCTTGTCGTAGAGCCTGAGGTCCAAGATGTGCTGCCACTCTTGGACGGAGTAGGTGTAGATAACCTTGGTGGCAGTGTCTAAGGGAAGAACACCTCTTGCGTTCTCTGGTTTCATGCCTCTGAGAAGAAGGGTCATGTAGGTCTTCTCTGCTTCACATGCCAGATTATAGTACAATAGGGCACTGACAGCATCTTCTATTGAGCTTTTTATCCACCAAGGCCTGCATATCGCCAAGCCGCCCTTCGCAGAGCAAAAGCGCGTGCTACGCTCTGCGATGTTGTTGGGGGACACTCTGTTGAGCTCTCTTGATGTACTTATCTGAGTGGTGATACAGAACGTAAGTCTGTAAAGCTCAAAGAGTCTTGGATGCTTTGCACAGTCCTCTAAAAATTGCTTATTGTCAATGACTGTAACTGTTTCTTTTCCAACTCCACTTTGCATAAACTCTTGAAGATTTGTAGACGCATATCCGAGCACGTCATAGTTCCAGTAACAGGAGTTTGCAATGTGCGTTGCAATTTGGAAAATATCCTCTGTGTGACTAAGATACATACTTGCATGTCTAAGCATTGACAGGTGTCCTCTATTGATAAGGCCTTCCACCAGCTTCTTATCAGCTGCCTGATTAGGCTCTTTGTATTCACGACCATAACAGACCCTGGCGCATCGTGCTATGTGGGACTCTGGAGTGATACCTAACTCACTCAGAAGCTCTACCTCTGGTTCTATAAGTTCCATGTTTTCTTTACTTTAGTATTTCTTTCCGTTCAACTTCGGACGCTGCTCGTTATACTTCATCTTCCTTTCAACGAACCACCACAAATCCTTGTCGCTGCCTGTCGTTGTCTCGAAGTTATCTGAAAAGATACAGAAGAGGCCATTGATACATGGAGCAGTACGATCTTGACCAAAAGCATCACTAAGAGCCCACATAAGCTGAAAAAGAACACCAGACAACCCGCACTTTTTTAATCCCCGTAAAAAAACAGAATCAATTTGCACACAACGTGGGGAAATGCTCAACTCATATTCTTTCAACCCTGCAAAGTCCAGCAGCCGGATAACAATATCCGCAATTTCATCATCAACACTGTCTTTTATATGTTTCTTGAAGTTATCAGCAAATGGAAGTCCATTCGCCTCGTCCTCCTCGAAAGCCTTGGTGTCGGCGTGCAGTCCTTTTCGGTCTGCGTTGATAGCCTCTCCTGCCTCGCTCATTACGAGTCCGAGATAGAAAACGTCGGGTTTGACGTCCTCATGAAAGCCGTGCTCAACGGCCGTCTTGTACGCCTGTTCTTTCAGCGCGTTTAATTTTTCTGTGTCCATACTTTTTTATCCTAAAATATTATATACAAAATCATCACTCTAAGCGTAATTATTTTCTAAATCTTAACACGCTTTATACGGCAAACCACGAAAGGCTCGCGGCGGATATAGCCTAACATCTGCTCGTAAATGGTCATATAATGTACTTATTAAATCTATCTTCAAAAGACTTGCACGTTTTCGACAAATCGTCCAACTTGTCTATCAAAGCGTTAAAACTCTTCAACGCATCAAAAAAGCAAACGTCCTCTTTTGGCAAGATAAGCTTATCTAAATCCTTAGAATGCTGCAAAACTTCACGCAACATATCATCAGCTTTGTATATAACAGTATTCAAGGCTTCTAAATCGAACAAATTCATACAAATCGCTTAACCGTGCTGCGATAGGGCTAATAGATTAAACATTTTTTGACAGCTCAATATGGGCAACCACATACGGCTCACCGCCACACATAGAACCATAGGCCATCCAGCCGACTAAATGACCCGCAAAAGCTGGGTTACTGCTGTACCCCTTATAATATGCGCGCAAAAATTGTTTTGCTTTGCCTAACATCACATTATGGGCTATAACATAGCCATCATTCGTGATAACATCGTATAACATAAAACAAATCGCTTAACCGTGCTGCGTAGGACTGAAAGATTCATTTACAACGCTTTTTGATGTGATAAACCACATATTCTTCGCGCATCACAGTCGCGAAAGGCTCACCGCCATAACGGCTCACACGAACACCCTTTAGGGTAACAGTATTTACCGCGGTAACATCATACCAATCTTCTTTCAACATCTCTTTTGCATCAGCTAAGCTAACCTTAGCCGACCTCATGTTGATATACACAGCGTCTCTAAGCCAACCCCCGCCAATGGTCACTACCTTTTTGCTCCCATCCTCAAAAACATCGAGAACCTGAGACGAAACCCATATACCGTACTTCATAAAACATAGCTTAACCGTGCTGCGATAGGGCTTAGTGATTTATTAACAGATTCTCTGTGATTTCTTTACCTTAATGTTCCTTTCGTTCCCGATGGGGCTTGTGTGCTCAAAAGCGTCGTTGGTCCAGTTTGACCGCTTTTCCGGGTCTTCCTCCAGCCATAGAGCGTGCTCCATGACCTTTTGCATGTCGAAAAGGATGTCAGCGGTCTCGTCGTAATAGATTCCGTGATTCTCTCCATATTCCACGCCCCAGCACAGTTTGCGAAGCGTTTGTATCGCCTGTGTAACCAGAAACCGCATGAGATTCCACTCGTCGCTGCCTATCTTTCCGGCTTCATCATTCTTATGAAGTTTCTCAAATGCCGCCTCGCAGCACTCCTGGAGTGAGAAGTCGAGCTGACCAATAATTAGGCGGTCTGTCACCCTGCAAGCGTAGGCAAGGAGCTTGAGCTGACGCTCGGTGAGGGTGATGGTGAATTGCTTTTCGTTATTCTTTCCCATAGTCGAATAGTTTTAAGTTACACTCCGAACTCAAATTCCTCCATGCTCGGATATTTTTTTCTGCGCTTCTTCTTGGGTTTGTCATGCACACTCCATTTACGTTGCGATAGGAAACAGGGGCACCCGCCCCAAGGGATTTGCTTTAGAGCCATCCCGTAATACACACTCTTTTGACAGTGGCACTCACTACTGTAGGCATCGACGCAATAGTCGCACTTAGGCTGACAATCATTCATAGCTCGTTATTCTCGAATAATTCTTGTTGATGTTATACACCTCCATGATGCTGTCTGTGTGCATCTTGAATCAGTTTCAAGAGTGGCAGCCCCTCCTCATAGAACCGCAGGGCGCTCTTTTTCCATTTGACGGTGAATCCATACTTGCGCGACAATTCAGTAACTTTCTTGGCGAACCGCTCGAACTGCCCGTGGTCGTAGCGGTCTTTCTTGTATGGCGACATCAGGCCGATGCGGTACTCCGCCGTGACGTTCAGCGTGCCGAGGATTATCTTCAGGGCGCTCTCGAAATCGACGATGGGCTCCAGGCTCACAAAGGTTTTAATCTTGCAGTGCAACAAATGGTTGAGCAGGATGATGCGCTCCTTGTTGGATGGCGCACCCGGCTCCAGCTCGTCGTGACCCGTGAGCGTGACACCGATGGTAATCTGGCCTCTCCATGCCACGAGTTGTCGCAGATAGTCGCCCTCCATCGTGTTGCCGGCCCTCGTCCACCATGTAGCCTTGGTGAGAATCTGCACGGGCACCTGCTCTATCATGCACTCCTGCACGCACCGCATCGTCAGCGCAATCTCCTCCCGTTGCATGGGGTCGGTAGAGAAGGAGAAGAAGAGCCCTGTGCCCGCTTCGAGAATCTCATCCCGGTGTTGCAGCAGCTCCCGGCGAAAGGTCAGGAAGGCTTCTTCTTCGTTGCTCCCAACCGTCGCCTTCAATACGGGCTTGTCCACGCCGAGGACGTTTTTCCACGCCCCACGACGGCAATAGCAATATTGGCACTGGTGCGTGCATCCGTTGTAGAGATTGCACGCCCATGCTCCGTATTCCCTTGCGGCTCCCGACGGCTGATAGATACATTTGTTGCTCATTGTCTTCCGATCTTTAGATTTTCACTGCCCCCAATCTGACGGTCGAGATTGATGTTCTTTCCGTCGCGATAGCCCTCCATGAGGGCATTGCCGTCCAGCCTACCGTAGTTGACAGAACCACGTCTCTGTTTGATATTCAACTTCTTCAGATAGTCGTCAATGGCCGTCTTGTGTGTCACCACGAGCGCACGCTCATCAGAGGTAGGCTGGCGCGACTCGAAGTTCTCTATCAGTCCTTGGTCCACACCGATGTAGTAAGAATGAAAGAACTCTTGGACCTCCTTTTCACCTATTTGTATGCGTGCCACCGACAATGGCATATCGTGAATTGCGTAGTAATTCAGAAACTTCTCTTTGGCCAACCGCACAAAAGCCTTGACAAGGTAGTCGTAGAGCTGGTGGCATACCGCGATATTGTCTTCCTGCCCTACAATAACCACCTGCTTGGTTTGTGGCGATATGATCGACTGGCAATAGTTGTATCGGCAGATGATCCCCATCAGCTTCTGCTTCCATAGTCCGAAGTGACTTGCGTATGAGATGCCATCCGATTCTTCAATCTTCGGTCCTTTGCGCTCTCCGTCCTCGCCCATGACATCCGCCATCGACAAGTTGTATTCAGTCAGCAGTCTATGTACGCCACTGGCGGCAGCATAGGCTTCGCCCTCACTGCCAATCTTCTCGGCTCCATCTTTTAGGGCCAGGAGCTTTTTGATTTTCGCCAATATGCGCTTGCGCTCTTCACCGGTCAGCTTAGCCATTATTCAAACTCATCTATAGTTCCGGTTCCCTTTTTCGGAGTCTCGTTGCTCTTTCCAGCTTCATGCTCAAAGACATCAATGATGTTCGTCTCGACGATGCTTACAACCACGTAATCTATCACCGTGCCGTTCATGATCTCTTTGATGTTCTTTTGCGCACACTCAGTGGAGCTGCCTTGAACAAGGTAGCAGACGTTCTGGCGCTTCTCTTTCTCCGTCTTCTCGTCGATGGTGATAAACTGGAGCTTGGCCTTGTACCACTTGTCGTCCTTGTTGTTTTCCGCGAAGAATATCTCGTGATAGTTGGCAGGGGTGATATTCTTGACGCTGTAATCACCCGACACATAGTCTTTTGTCTCGGCGATAATCTTTGCCTCTGCTTCGGTGAAGCTTATTGCTTCGACAACATACTGTTCCGTCACTTTTTTCTGTGTTCCGTCTTTCTGAGTCTTGTCAAACTGGATCTTGGTTTCAAACCACTTACTTGTCTTTGTTTTCATAGCTTTTGTTTATTTTTTTAATCGTTGAATTATTTTGTTTTCTTGTCTATGATGCCTGTCATATTCTTTATCTTTGCCGTGCATTATGAAGTCCATGAGCTCTTTCATCGTTTGTTCGTAAGGTGTCAATGTCTGCCATTTAGCATATTCGGGAATAGGAATAGGGACAGCGAGAAAACTTGGTATCCACGCTTCGTCAGGACGGCAGCCCGGAGTGTCGTGAAAGCGAAGACGCAAGATAGTTAGACTGTCATCAATAGTGTCTAAGCCATGGAATAGGCGCTTTTCTATACATTCTCCCTCGCGGTTGCGCCATCGATTAATGAGCGCGACGGTGGCTTCGCTGAACTCGCGAAGAGACTCATACCCGTGCTTATAATAGTCGTTAAGTGGAATGCGTTTTCTATCTCCACAAACCCGGAAAAAGGGCCCTTGAACAATTATATTTGGGTTCTCAGGATCCACGTTTGTCCGCACAATCAGTGTCTCAAACGGATTGCTTGAATCTTCGGTTCTGATTATATCAGGGTGTTGCCTCATTTCTTTGGATAAATTATTACGTTAACTGTGTCTCTCCTTTTGAAGAATCGCAACTTCTGCGTGAACACGAGAGTATATATCAAGTCATGTGGCTCGTCGGGCTTGACTACGTGGACAGCAAAGTTTGCTTGCTGATAAGCCTTGCCTTCTCCTGATAGCCACGCGGCATAGCTTCGAATGCGTATGGCAGTTGTAATGACGCTACCGTTTTTGATTTGCTCCTTTGGGTCGCAGCCTTTACTTAATGCGTGAAGAGCAGGCTGTGTGACATACACCTCATGTTTGGCAACGTCCATTTGAAGATAACCGAGCGTCACATAAGCTCTAAGCATTTTTAACAAGGCGAGCCATGGCTTCAAGTCGTTCTTATTCTGCTTGACATTGCCTTTACGCATTTTGCTTTTTTTGTTGACGATGAGAGTTAAGATTCTCAGATACAATGCCGCCAAGGGCAACAATAGTAACGAACTGCGTTGCGATGATTATGGCAAGCAGAGCTTTCACTGGGAGCATCGAGATGACAGTCGCGAGAAGGATTATGGCTGCAAGAACAACAGCCACGCTTTTTATTGTCGTTTTTGTTACTGTTTTCATAGTTTTTGATGTTTTAATTACCATGATTCCATGGGGGCATTCGCTGCCTCCAACGTGGATTTTTTTAATACGCTCTCATCTGTGGAGAAGTCATCCTCCCAGCGGCGATGGCTGAGATAACCTTGTGCATACATGCGATTGATTCCACGTCTTGCACAATCAGCATTGTAGTCTGGAATGGCTGAAATCGCCTTGCGTTTATCGGTTGCGGATAATCTATTCCAGGCACGCTCAGCTGCAAAGCGGTCGCGCTTTAAGCCGTAGGCTTCCCAAAATCGCTGAAAAATTGGAGTCTTGTTCATGTTTCTGGCTTAAAATGGCAGGTCGTCGTCTTGTTGACCTTGTGGTGCGTCCATGTCAATAGTGCCTTGGACTTGCTGTGTTTTTGGTGCTATAGGGCGCATGTTGCCGAGGATGGGAAACGTTTTACGCTGTTCGTCTGTCATTTTTTGGAATATCTCGTTAGGGATATTTCCACGGAGACAGTGAGTGTCTTTATATTGTGGGTTCTCCAGCTCAATGGCAGTGAGGTTCAGATAGCAGCCTTTCTCCCCCAAAAAAATGGCAGGGTTGTCGTCTATGGGAATTACGATACACCGCTTTGTGGCAGTCTTGCCTTTGAAAACTCTCAGGAAGGCGTTTCGCAATTTTTGCAAATCAATCTTTATACCAAAGTTCTGCATAATGTTTTATTTAATGAGTTTATTTATATTTCGCGTTCATGTCTTCAATGTCCTTTGCCTCTTTCGTCATGGTGTTTAGGATGTCTAAGACAAAAGGAAGATTAGAATCGTAGACTTGTTGTTGCTCGGCGTAGCCAGCATATTTCATTATTGCGTTTATTGTCCCGACCTCGCCTTGTAGCGCGTCTTTCATCGCGTCACCCTTGCCTGTCTCGGCAAAGAGTAGGGGATAGGCGCGCGAGTAATACAGGAGAGCCGTCTGCCACGCCTGATGGCAGATGTGGAAGAGCACAACAATCTTTATACTTCCACGTTGTAACTTTTTACCCCAATACGTGACAAGCTTGTCGGCCTGTTCAACGTTATATTTGAAGGTGAAGTGTGGGCGTAGTCGGACAGTATCACCGCTCTTATCTAAGAGAGCCACGGATCGAGGTACGAGAATGTTGGCCATGAATTGCGCCTGTAAGTCAACAATCTCAACATCGCCGATACCGTCATGCCACAACTGGGGGGTGATAGCTTGAAGTGCGCGATATTGCTGCCATGTAAGGTTGTTGCAGGCGAGTTGTGGTAAGGCGAAAACCTTGCCTCTGATAGCCACTGTCTCGACCGGGAGCGAGAGAGCGTCACGAAGATTGCCAACGAAACCGATATGCGCGTCACGCCGTTTCTGAATAACGTTGCCGTTTTCGTCTTTCTTCTCGCTCTGCCCACAGTCCCCGTATGGGAACTCAAACCACTTCAGCGCTTCCTTTGCATAATAGGCAATCTCTCGAGAAGTAGCTGTCCACATTTGTCCGCCACCGTCACGGAAGAGGTATGTGGTCTCTCCTGACTTGCCATCTTCCTCTCCATGTCCTGTTACGGTCAGTCCTAAGAGATTGAGCAATGCCTTGCATAGCGCGGCATCGGGGGCCTCACTGTAGCGGAGTTTCAGAGTCCACATGTCAGACAGCTGCTGCCATGTGAGAGAGGACCAAGATGCCGGCAGAGGAGGAAATCTTTTTCGTGTATTTATCATAATTGGCGTAATATTCAAGAACCGCATTGGGTTTTGGCCGGGTTGCACTATTTATTTTTCTTTCCTTTTGCTTGATATTCACTTGCGACATGTGTCTGACCATACCTTATCATCTTCATGCGATTGTCTTTCCATCTATCAGAGGCCCAGTTGCGACGTCTGCTTTCTTCGATTATGTGGTCGTAAAACTCACGGTCGGGTTGTGGCTCTTCCTTGGCGAGCTGTATGATTTTGCGAGCTGACTTTCGCTTTTCGGGGGGTGTAAGCTTAAAGGCAGAACTGCTCGCAGAACTATTGTCGCCATGTGTGATGATGCTCAGCAACCGATTGCGTCTGCGAATCATTTTATTCATCCAGTTCCGAATGCGGAAAATTTCTTTTTTGCATGCTCTCCAATATGCTTTGCGCGCGGCTTCCTCACTTGTGCCGTGATATACCCACACAATCCTATCCGTTAGGCAGGAGCGTTTCACGATAAGTACTTTTCCATTTTGCTTGTTGACCATATTGTTTAATTATTTATTTTTCATTTCCTTCGGGGTCGTCTTTCAGCGCGCCCTGTACATGGTTGATGTCGCCTTCATGCCCAGTCTCGTAAGGCTTTGTTGGCACACCACCAGGACGGTTGTGATAGAAGTAATGAACGAAGACGTGCGAGCTTAATTCACGCGGCACACGTTCACCAGTACTTACTTCTTGCCTGTATTTGTTTTTCACCTTCTTCTCTATCGGCTTGCCCTCGGCATCGAGCTGCGTCAACCAGGCTCTCATGTGACGACCGCCATGCCTGCGATACGAGGCTGTGTTCAGCACTACATCAGGATCCATGACAACACCCATCCTGTTCAAACAGGGCTTCAAGTATTTCATGATGCGCTTCTTCGCTTTCTCTATCGTTATAGCTGTTACGTTGTCACTCTCTGAGTCAAGCAACGAAATCGCCATTTCGACAGGAGGTATAGGCTGACCAAAGTGCATATTGTCGGGCGTGTCCTCAAAATAGGAGAGCAACCAATCTGTTAGACCTGAATCTTTCGTCATCGCGTACAGTTCGCGTCGCAACGAGCGGCTCTCCGCAGGCGGTAGAATGGTGTCGGTAGGGTGCTGGAAGAAGAACTGGGCACAAGCCAATAACATGTTGCGCTCTTCATTCAGCAACTCGTCTGAGAGGCCGTTTGCCACCTCTTGCACTCCGTATTGCTCCATGAACTCATCCTTGGGCGAGAAGTCCAACCAACGTCCATCGTCCGTGGCGGCATGATAGTAGTCGCTCGTGAAGCAAGGATAGATACGTCCTTTCGTCGAACCGCTGGATCGGTCGAAGGGCTTGTTGCTTGCGATAAAGAGCTTGGGCACGTCGTCGCCCCGGAGGGTTACGGGTTGCTTGTAGAGCGTCTTGCAGACAAGCGATACGGGGGCGTTGTATAGTTCCTCGGCCTTGAATCCGTCAGGAAGTTCGTCGATACAGACCAGGCTATGTACTCCGGCTATCACGTCGCCCAGCATAATGCTCAAAGTGATATTATTGCCGTTGATACTTTTTCCTGCCACGTTTGCCGAGGATGGCCTAACTGAAGCTAACATATCTATGACCGCGCTCTTACCGTTTCGCCCGCTTGCCTTCTGCTCATCACTGACAGCATAGTCGGTGAAGTGTACAATCTGCTGACGGGCACGACTGCGATACCGTGTTATGGCATAGCCGATAGCATGGACTTTGTTTATGAAATGCATATCCTGCATTTGTTTCTCCGTCTCCGTCAGTTTCTCTCCATAGCTTTCCTTCTCCCAGAATATTCTTCCAAGATTGTAGAGGAATCGGAAATGTAGCGGCATCTCTACAAGTGGCTTGTCCATAACAAGCTTGTATTTCCAAAGCTGTTCCCATTGTGTCCATCGCCTGTTCTCGGCGGCACGCATGGTTGGAGTGTTACAATCCTTGCTTATGTCTTCATGGCGTTTCTTCTCCATCTCGTATTTTGGGTGGATGATGATGCGCCACGGTTGTTTAATGTAGGAGTAGTCACCAGGCAGGATACATTCTTCATTCGTCACATACGGCAGTTGGGTGTAGGGCACCGCCCTAATGCTGTCCTTGTCAACCCTCACGGCACAGTTGGCAAAGAAGAAATGGTCGAAGTCCTCTCCCCATGAGTGCTCGTTAATTTTGGTTGGTGGCATGGTGTTCATCGTGCGTGGGTCGAGGCCCTTGCCCGTGAAGATGGTGTTCACGAGGTTGGCCTTGTAGGGTGCGTCCTCGTCAGTGATATGCGCGTCTATCCAGTTGAGCATGGCGGTACGGCATACGCTCTCCAACTGACTGCCCGCCCTCGACGTGTCAAGATAGCGGTAAGTGTTGTTGAACGAGAGCTGGTAGAACGCCCGCTGCCCGTGCTCGTCCTGAGTGCTTCGGATTCCCTTGGCGCTAAGGAACTGCAGGAGGTTGGCCACACTCAACACATAACGCACATTCGTTTCTCGCGTCCCGTCTTTGTCTTTCTTCGTTGTCGGTTTGTCTATCCAGAACTGCATCGTCAGCGAGTTTTTAAGCAACCGCATCAACGCTTCTGAGGGGTTGTTTTTTCGTGTGTCGGGGGCAAAACGCTTTTGAATCTGGTTAAAGCGCGTGACGAAATCGGTCACGTCCTTCAGCCGTCTCACGTCGTTCTTGTCTTTGCCTGGCAATGTCACTTCAGTCATTTCTTTCGGAAGGCGCAGCCAACGCACGTTTGCGTTTTCCAACGCGATGGCAGACGAGCAGGCTTCCCCCGTATTGTCACGGTCGTAACATACATAGACTTCCACGGCCACAAAAGACATCCTCACTAAGAGTACCTTCAGCCAGCCTTCCAACACTCCGTCCTTGATACCAGCCAATTCATTATGAAGCCATAGCACATGAGCGTCAGTGGCCGCCCACATTTGCATTGCGTCTCTTGGGCCCGAGCAAAGGACAAGCTCTTTCATTTTCGCCTTAATCGGATTCTTGTCCGCGTCACGCAGCGTGACAACGACAGGATGACGGCGGTCCTTCAGTGAATCAGCAAACCACGGCTCCCCAGGCATAGAGCTTTCGTCTTTCGAGCGCGCTGCCCATTCCATAGCAGCCACGGCTGTGCTATCTCCATAAACTTTCGTGGCGACACCTTGACTGCGGCTCCAATACCATTTGTGAGCCCTGTTGCCTCTCGGCTCATACTTTTTCTTGCCCCATTTATATGGGAAAACAAAGATGGGGTAAGTCGTTCTCGACGAAATCTTCAGCGACACCTTCCCTGCTCCATTCGTAACGGTTACGGGGTCTGTGATGAATGTTGACACTGGGAACACGTTAAATGTTTTTTCAAGTATATTGCCCCACTCTTTTGCCGTATGGACCTCTCCCCCGCCCCACCAAAATTCACGGTCAAGAGAACAGAGGTAAAGAGGTTCAACTTCCTCGTTGCCGTCGGTCGCATTGCACTTAACAATGAGTTCGTCGCCTTGCTGCTCGGTAGCAAGCTTGGTAGCGAAACCGAGAGAATTGAGATGTTGCACCGTCCACGGCGCGAGTTCAAACTCACAATCTTGTGGCGCAATAGCTTCAGTGCGCTTACTCTCCTCCGTAGGCTTCACATCGGGAAGTTCTATGCCATGATCATCCACGAGGCGTTGACAAACCTCGCGCATCTGCTGTGCGTTGAGAGCTGTATAGTCGAATCCCATCAACGCGGCTTGCAGTGCCACGGCACCATAGCCTTTGCGCCCACATCCGAAGCATCCCCATCCTGGAGCATCCGCTCCATCCTTGGCATGCTGCTCCACGGCAAAGGAGGCTTCATGCTCATCATGGAACGGGCAGAGGTACCACACCCGCCCGTTGCCCTTCGGCAAACGCACAGGCTCATGACCATTGGCACGCATCACCTCCACGAGCGAAATGTTCCTAAGTATATGTAGGCTATCCTTTCTCATGCCTTACTTAACAATTCGTTTTTCAGTGACTCTAAAAGGACACGATAAAGCAGACGCTTGTTTTCGGGGAAGTCTTTTTCCTCGACGGTCGAAAGCAGAAGATACGACACTGGCACATGAAAGGCATCGCATATCAACTTGATACTTTCTTTAGGAGGATTACTCTTGCCGAGCTCCCACATGCTGATGGCATTCACGCTCATTCCGATACGTGTCGCCAGCTCGCCTTGCGTCATGTTTTGCTTCTGTCGAAGCGTCCTTATAGCTTGACCAATATTCATTCATTGTTTGTTTTTTCTCTCCATCTTGACATAGGCATCTATCAACGACTGCTTATCACGGATGCTACCGCGGAGTGTCTCAACAAGTTGCTTATAGCTGTTAACTTCAGTGTGTAATCGCGTACTTTCTTCAGCAAGCCTTTTCGCGAGACTTGCATCCGTACTCCATTTGTCAAGAACAGCATTGTACATTTCCTTCAACTGCTTCAAATCAGACTCAGCTTTCTCCACGTGTTCGTTCAGTGCTACATACACATTGCTATATATGTAGTCCTTACCGACGATGGCGAGACCGAGACGATAAAAGTACCGCCCGATTGATTTGTATAATTGATTGCTCATCTCACAGAATTGTTGTATCTTTGTGGCAAAGATACAACAATTTCGTGAACACGCAAACGTTTTACGAGATAATTTACCCAATATTGTATATTAAAAATTGTACAAATATACCCATAGATTTTACATAACATGAACAGATGGAGCTTTAACATGCCGCTTTTCAGCCAGTTACCCAACGTGTTGGACATCACTGGCACTGAGATAGCAAGGCGTTGCGAACTGCGACAGCAGGTGCTGAGCCGTTACATAACAAACGAAAGTGTTGTAACTATCCAAGTACTTCTTAAACTCTGCAACGCTTTACGTATGCCTGCCTATTATTTCGTGTCGGTAGACAACAATTTCGTGATACCTAACCGAGAAAGTGCTACTATTCCTCTAAACGAGTGGCATGAAATCTCTTGGAACAAAGAAGTCGTAGAGCAAACTTTTGGAGATGGCGAAGGGCGCATTAAGTGGAAAGATGTGGCCACGGCGATGAACACCAGCTTACAAAAGCCGCATGAGCGTTTTGCTTTGCGAACCCGATTCAAGGTAACCGACTTCTTCACGGCTTGCAACGCTTTCGACCTTTCCCCTTTCATGTTTCTCAATGACCCTAACCGGCCCGTAGGCAAGACGAAAAGACGTGCCGCCATACCTTCCTATGCAGAGTTACAGCACAGGGTGGATGCACTCGAACACGATATTGCTGACCTCAAGCAAAGGCTCACGACATTATTGCATAGTCATGAGGAGCTTACCAAGCGTGTGAACGTAAACATTCAGAACGTGCAGAGCTCTCATATAGGCATTGACCACATCGGTATCGCCGCAGACGAGCGACCTGATGCGCAAAAGAGTGAGTAAAGACCTCGCTATCGCCAAGCCAAGGGTTACGGCAACTTAGCTCACGATAAGGTTTTTCAGCTCCGCAAGGTCGCTCTCTCCTATCCCAATACTCTTCTTGCTGCCAAACAGCAACGTTGTGACTATGTTATCTGGCAAGTCAATAAATATCGTACCATTGTCAATGTGGCCATGCAGGATGCCAAGATCAAAGTGATAGTCCTCTATCGACTTCAACATCTGCGTCAAGTCCTCAAAGATGGTGTCCGCATTTATCTCGCCGTTCTCGTCTGCTACGAACAGGGAGGCAGTGTCCAGCTGCTTGCCCCAAGCGTCCTTTTTCCTTGCTATCATGTTGTGCGCGGCTCGCTTCATGTAAACCGACGGAATAGCCAACATCGGACTGCCCTTAACCATGTCGTCTATTCTCGCGTCTGCCCATAGGTCTATTGATGTGAGCAGCTTATCTTTCAGGTCGTCTATCTTCATTTCTTGGCTCCTCCTTTCTTGCCTTGCTTCATGGAGATAAACTCGGCATAATTCATCTTGTCGGCATAATGCTCGAAGTACTCGTCACGCAGAGCGTTCTTCTGTTCCTCTACCTGTGTTGCCTCCTTCTTCAAGTGTTGCATCAAGGATAAGTGCCGTTTCAACGCCTCTTGTCCTTGTTGCGTAGCCTCTATGCGTGGGCGAATGATACGCAATTCCTCGTCCTGTATGAGCTTGGTCACGTATTGCAAGCTTTCCGCATATTCCTGATTCTGCATCAAGTATTGTCGTTGCGCTCCTGTAAGGCTGTCTTCTATCTTGTCTATCTCGTCCCAGAGAGGTGTCTTTGATTGATTGACTTGCATGTTGATGCAAGCTCGTTTTTGGTTTATGGCTTCCATCAGCTTTTGTAGTTCTCCGTCTATTTGCTGTGATGGCTGCGCTTGTTGATTGTAGTCCAACAATGGACTGCTCCCGAAATTCATCATTATAAGTCTTTTAAGTTGGTGATAAGTTGGTGATAAGTTTTTGTGTGAGAGGCGAGAGTGGTGAGAGGGCATCCGCCAACGAGGGCGAACACCCCTCACCAACTCATTTCTTCTTGGTCCTTGCGACCTTACGCGTCGCTACGCTCCTGTTGTAGGAGTCGTAGTGTTGCGTGCGCAGTTGCAACCGAAAGGGCTTGCACCCTCCAAAACGGTAGTGGTGGGAGTAGAAGGTAAGCCTACTACACCATAGATGCAGCGGCAAGTCTTCCTGTCAGTGTAGTTCACGCCACGCTCACCCATCATCTCGATGGCTTGCATGATAATCTTCTCCTTGTAAGGAGCCGTAGCTTCCAAAACGGCAATCTTTGTTTCGAGCGCCGAAATCTTTGCGTTGGCTGCGTCGTACTGGTCTCGGCCTGCCTTATAGAGACCGAAGTCGCCTTCAATTTGCGACTTGTAAAGACCGAACTCTGCGCGCTCGGCACGACGGTTCTCCGCGTTCAAAGCTTCCACGCTGCCTTTGAACAGACCGAACTTCTCTGCCACGTCAGTCTCGCGCATGGCATAGAACTTGTTGGCTGTGTCGAGTTTCAGACCATACATCTTCTCCAGGAGAGCCACCTCATCGGCGTTCTCTTTCTCCAGCACTTGCAATGCGGATGGCTGATTTGAGCCTGCGCCAACGCCGTTTGCGTTGATGTTCACGTTGTCGGGCATATTGCCTCCACCGAGCGAACCGAATGGACTGCGACTTCCGAGCAACCATGCGCCAAGGCCGAGTGCCGTGCCGGCTATGCCGAGACCTAAGCCAGTGCCGGCAATACCCTTGCTCGCGTACTCCTTCTTCTTCTCTTTTCCTTCCTCGTAGATTTTCTTCTCCACGACTTTTGCGTCTGTCATCTCCATAACGATAATCTTTTAGAGGTTAAACATTAAGTAACGTTACGCCCACAAAATTAGCGAGTTGCCACCACAAAGGCCGCAACTCGCTCACACTTTTTATTTCTCGTTGATTATCAGTATTTTAAGATGATAGTAGGTTCTGTCAAGTTAACAAAATGGGAATTAGTTAACACATTGCATGGCTCGTGTTAAAAAAAAACTTTTTTGTTAACACGTCCACCAGTTGTCGAACTTGTTATTGTAGATACACGTACAATCCTACTCCGAACCACATTGTCAACGTCATAGTTGACACCGTTACCCAAGCTAAGAAGTACTTATCGACCTTCTTATACTCGTAAGAATAGTATAGGTATGCAATGAAAGTGCTGTTGATGATTACTAACATCGCTACTATAATCAAAGTTTGAAACATAAAATCCGTAATACTCATACGTGCTCGCTTGTCCGTGCTGCGATAGGGCTTATTAATACGCTATGATTTTCTTTTCTTTTTAATAAAGTGCAGTATATCCCACTTTTTCCAATACCTCGTGTGCCCGCGCTTCTTGTGCTCGCCATTGGGCAGGTCTCCTCTCGCCACCATACGATTGAGTGTAGCATCAGAAACGTGAAGCTTCTCCTTGACTTCCTCTGTGCTCATCATCGGGTTGAGCATGTCGGGAATGATGTCGCACAATCTATCCAAGTCCTCATCGCTCATTCCGCAAGCGGTGACTTTCTCTCCGTTCTTCTGCTGCTCATCAGCCTTAAAGCAAGCATCACTCAATGACTTCAAAGCCGTGCCGAGCAGCTTATAATTTAGTATCTTTCCCATATTACCTTTGTTTTTACGAAAAACTCTCAGAAATCGCCTTCACGCACAGATTTTACGTCCCAACTTGGTTCTGCTAATAAACATATCTACAAATCCATATATATAAAACATTGCCGTTACAATCATAACGGTAAAGCAGGAATCTATCATGTCATTTGTCGTGTACCAACTCCATTCCACGATATGAGCCGCATTGATGCCGAAGAAATAAAAGAAAGGAATACGATACCGCCAGCACAGGAAGAAGAACCTGCTTGCCAGTATAAGAACCATAGGCAGGATGTACACCATGAAATATATGTAGAGATAGCAAGGCATATTCTCTGCATAAGGAATGAACATGTCTCGTGGATGCTGAGAGAAATCCCACATCCCGTATGCGTGGAAGCACATAATAATTATCGGAACATACTTGCAGAACCACCTAAAGAACTTCAAAATTCTCCTTGAATATCTGTTACCATGTTTCATCAGCAACGACATAATCTCGCTGACGTCTTTGTCTTGCAACCACCTTAGAAGGTTGTCCTCGTCATCCTTTGTCATAAGCGTAAACAACAGTTAGTTAGTATGGATAATCGCAAAGTTATACAATTCTCTGATAACTCACGCCTCTCTCAACGGCCTTTAACACTTCAAAGTGCCAAAAAAACGACGAATGCCGCCTCTGTCTATCACGACAGGGGCGGCACGCGCTGGTTCTCCAACCTCACAAAAAACATTCAATGTAAAATCGTTGGTTCCTTACTAACCTTTAATAGTAAGAACAAGGCAAACGTTATCCCAACGTCACACCTTGTCAAAATGCAAAAGTATTCTCTTCCTAAAGAGAAAACCTAATACAACATAACTTCGCGTAGTTAAATCATTAAAAACAATGAAAAGAAATGTTCACTAAAGAGAGTTTTTATATCCACAAAGATACTGCAAATATTTTATTTTCAAGTCTTTCAGCTTATATTTTCTCGTTGTAACAAAGATGCGAGAGACCCAGCTGACTATATTGCGTTAAGTTGGTGTCACCCTTCCAACGCCAGTGTCACGGTGAAGTCAACATGTGACAACTGCTGCTTAGAACGGTCGTAGATGCTCACGCTCTTTTTTGCCGGTTCCACTATGACAGGGACAAACATTCCTTCGAGAAGCATCCAGTGGCGTTGTCCTTTAAGAAATTCCTGTGCCCACCACGCTGCCCATTCTCGGCTGACATATCCGCTCGACATCTCCCATGATCGTCTTCCTCCAGATGGCACGGAGAGCAATGAACGTGACGGCTTGAACGCGGGCCGCTCCACCTTGTTGTATTGTTTTACCTCTGCGCTGACATTCAGTGCCTCCTTCATTAGCGCGCTCGCTGTCTCTACGGCTCCACGACGGTTGACAAAGAGAAAGTCTTGATAGTCTATTGTGTCACGCAATACGAGAGGTGCGTGTTTCTCCGTGTCGTCGCCACTGGGCGGTGCCGCTGGTGGGTAAAATACACTCGTCGTGCCATCTCCGCTAAAATCCACCCACGACGTAAGGCTCGACTTCCCTACCCTTTCCGGTGAGCTCGTTGGCTTCGTCGATGCGTCACCGTTGCGCTGGTTGGTGCCATCCCAATGGCTTGCGTCGGCATCCTCCTTCTTTACGATATTGTAGCGCTCCCATTCTGTCAATGCACCTATCATGCAACTCCCGCCCGGGAATGTCTGACTCTCCGTTGACGTAAACTCATTATCATGGCTGTCGAGATATTCTGTAGAGAGCTGAATGGAGTAACTTCTATAACTACGCGTCGCCGATTGCCCTACGCCGCTTGTCGCCGTGAGTGCAGCCGTGGCCGTACTCACTTCCGAGGCAAAATCGTAGTCAGCCCAAATGCTTCGCAGCGCCGACTGAATGTCAAAAGAGATAGCCGTCTGACCGCCCGTGTCGGCATGAAAGTCGCCCACCGTCTTGCCGCCATACATCACGTTGACACGCACGATGTTAAACGGACTGTTGCTATTCCATTCCAGCCCGGTTATGTCGATGACAACCGGAGAACCTGCAAAGTAGGTCTTGTTGCCCCCAAACATTCCTTTTATATCTACTGCCATAATTTGTCGTCTTTAGATATACATCAGCTCTACGGTCACATTTCCGAATCCCGTCTTGTTGCTCACGTTGAACTGCATCTTTTTAATAAACCCTAAATAATCGCCCATACGCACTTTCTCTGTCTTATCAATAGCGAGGAACTGGGCCAAAGTCATGCGCGCCGTCAATTTCACGATTCGTGCGTTACGAACCCAATAACTATATTCCTTGTAGAACTTGTCCATCAGTCCGCGACCCTTCAGCGCGTCGTTGCTGATAGGTAGATATTGATTGCTCTTGCCTTCTTCGGTACTGCCTTTCACATAGTAGGGGTTGAGCTTTTCTGCGCGCAGTTTCAAGGAGAAACGATCATCGGTTGGGCCCACGCCATTATCAAAGTCTTTCTCACTGCGGTAGCCAAAGTAAATGGCTCTTAGATAAGCAAGCGTAGACCAATCTGACGGAGACACGGCTAATATTAGTTTATATTCGTCATGACTTATCAAGTCGGTTGCGTGCTTATTCCACAAGGCGAGAATGTAATCTTTTATCTCTTTTGGTGTGTAAACAGATTTGCCCATTGCTTGCTGTGTCGTCAGCGCTGCTATAGGCGTGGCATAAACAGTGACATAACCTTTCGAGCGTGAGTTGATAACAAGCCTATAATAAAAATACTTTGCCGTGCGTGTCATGTCTCCGCTGACTGTCCACCCCGCGTCTTTAAGTTCTTGTACCTGGACGACAACACGCTCGGTTAGCATATTGTCCGCAGTAGATGGGCAACGCGCCTCGATTGCCGCTTTCGCGTCAGCTGGAGTGCTTACGTGTAGTGTGCCGTTATAGTCCCAGAGCTCTCCATAGTTGTTACATATATCCGGGTGTGCCGTTGCACTACTGCCCTGTACGATACTCCATGTGTCGTTACCTTCCTCATCGTTAGGGTCGTTATAGTAATCTACGTAAGCATCACTTCCGCTTCCTCTCATTATACCCAATGTCAGCCCCCAGTCGTGCGACTCTATCGGGCACACCCCATCATCGTTAGGCTCGAAGTTGTCCTGCAAGTACAGCCGATAACCTTCGTTGATATACCCCGATATTTTAAGATTCGTCAGCGTGCAGTAACACTTGTGCTCAACTCCTTCCATATTTCCGTCACGTTCATAGAACGTTACGGATACTGGCAGACTTGGGAGCGTCTTCTCAACTGACATATCGGAGGCCACGGCAAACGACCCCGGGGTGACAACACCACCGCTTACCATTTTCACATCTGTGCCGTTGTTCCCATGGAGTGCGTAGAGCTTGTCGGTACTGTATACAGCGTTGGAATCGTTATACGATTTTACTTCTGGCTGTTTGTTGTTGGGCAGGTCTTTAAGGTCTGGTCGACGCGGTCGCATGGTCTCATCAACGAACAGTGCGTAATGCTGTTCTTTGGTTTTTAGAGTCCCGCGCTCGTTCTCATAGTTGGTGTCGTTCATGATTGCAGGCTTGAATCCGACGTTGATAGTTTCAATCGTCTCGTCCTCGCCAGTGCAGTCTCCGTCTTCAGCATCCATGAACCCAGCAAACTCAAAGAGCGACGGATGCAAATCATCAAAGCGTTTTGCGTCCTTATCTACCTTAATGCCGTAAGCGTTGCCTGTAGTTAGCTCTATATAACAGGTCTTGTCGAAAGCTGACACCTTGTTTAGTAAGTCCGCATATTTTGCGTTCAAATCCCAATGTGAGTAGTCATGCTTGTCGCTATTATCTATCCACAACTGTTTCTTGTGCGGCAATAGGTCGGCGAAACCCTTGTAGTAAAACGAGGTGTCATTGCTGTCTCCATAGGTCATCATGAACCCACGAATACAGTTCTCGCTCTTCGTCTCATTGAGGATATTGCATGTTATATTCTGTACACTACTATTGCGGAAGATGTTTTTCAGCAATACGATACGAACGCGCTTATAACTATTGTCGAACAAGAAACGGATGCCAAAACCATTTTCAAGTGCCTTGATAACCGTGGAAATGTCCTCGTTAGGGAAACACTCGCTTGACGCGATAGCACGATGAAGCAAATGGTTTTTCTGGTCTTTTCGATCGCCGCGGCCAGGGGCAGAGTCACGACCATACCCATCATAATATGCTCTTGTTTCTTCACCCATGCCGGCAATCGACTTAGGAGTGATTGTTATTCTCTTAATTCCGCCAAGAACTCTTTTCACTACATCCGTGGCATCTACTTCCTCCCAGACATCGTTGCCATTATCATCTGATGATAGTATTTTCTCATGCCATGTACCCTTCGTGAATTCACTGCACACAAGCCCGCAGTTCTCAATTTTGGCGATATTCTTAATCCCGTTCCACCTCTTCCTTTTACGTTCGTATTTTTCATCTACTAAATCGCCGAAATATTCTGCCACCAATGGTCCATTGTTGCCAAACTGATACTTGCCGTAGTAATTGCCCGAAACTCCTTTCCGGAGATTCTTTGTCTCTTCGTAAGCACAATTTGTATTCACAAAAAACAACCGGCGCAAATCCTCCATTTCCATCATCTGGTTCTCGTCTATATGGATACCAAGGTGCGACATCAAGGCTCTCAGCCAGTAGATGACGAAAAAGTTAGGGGCGGAATTAACGCGATTTGCAGGCATAACCTCATAGCCTCGCTGGGCGGTAGGGTCGCTCGAATAATCATCATGGGTATATTTTACTCCGGAGCTTTCCGTCGTCACAGTATAGCCATATTTTTGATAGCAGAGGGCGACGTTGCAATAAGGATGGGAATCGTCATAAGGAGTATCCGTATTAAGGAAATCAACGGTCTCCTCTGTCTCTGTGTCCATATTGTAAAATGTACCTTTCGGGAAAACCATGCGAGGGTATAATTGTATGGAACTACCATCGTCCTCACCATCACATATAAAGTCTGTCAACTGTTCGTCTTCATCGCTCGCGTCTATACTATGTCTATCATGAGTAATTATGATTTCTTCGTTTTCGTTCGCGTTGTTTTTCTCGTAGTTTACTTTTGCGGCAAGTTGCATCTGCACCCGCGTCCACCGCTTCCTCCACAACGCCATGCCGAACTGTACGTCGCTCAGCATTGGCACTTGGTTGGCCTTGCCGCCCTCGATGAGCTCGTTGAAGGTCTTTTGACCGCTCTCAAAAATTACGTCGACATTGCCGTCATCATCCACGTCCACTTCGCTGTCAAGCTTTAGATAACCAAGGTAGAGAGGTAACCCGTCTGCCCACAAACGAGCACGCCGTCCGTTCAACTGTTCATGCAGACGACCGCCATGAAGGTCTCCGCTTGTGCCGAAAATCTTTGCGTTGGCTACGACATTGAGCGAGAACGGCAAGCTCCAAACATCTCCACTCGCGAAGATCTCGCTCGTGTCGGTGATGGTGATGTTGGCGTTCTCGGGAAGGTAAGCGTATTGACTGCCTTTTCCGTTGCGGTCGAATATCTCAAGAGATAGATGTTCCATGTTATTCCGTTTTTCGGCACTTGCTTGTGCCTATCCATGACAAAGTTAGTCATCTGAACTTAAAGTTTCAAGGGCAATATGCCCTTGATTCTTGTGGCATCTTGTAGTAACTTCACCCAAAAAATATAAGAAGACAAATGGCAAGGACATCTCCATGTTTTTATATAGCACCGACTGCTATCTCCGTCACGCCTAACGCTAATGGTTCGGCGAGCGACATTGCCGTCAATGTGGTAAGGGGCGCGAAAATAAAGGTTTACAGTCCGGGGGTGCCTGCCTTAGGATATTCTGATGTCAGTTTTCAGCAATGGACTTTAGCGGGACGGAACCGTCGCCTTGCAGATAATACGAAGCCCTACTCTATATACGCCCGACTTGCGAAGAACAACAAGGAAGATGGTTATCTTGTGTTCGCCCCAAAGGTGGCAAGCGGAACAGAATGGCTCGACAAGTACGCTTATGTCACGGTCGGTGGCCTGGCAACGGGTACGGCTAACAAGAACAGCGAAGACTATTGGTATGTCAAGCTTGGTGATGTTTCCCTACCTACGAATAATGCCCGTACCGTAACCCTTGACACGGGCATACTCGGCACAGACAAATTTAATACCGACTGGAACATTGACCCCGACCAGATGCCTTTGCGCATTGAGCTTTCCGCAACTATTGATGCGAAGGACGCCGGTGATAAACCCTATGTAGAATGGGACAAGAAGCTCACTCTAAAAGCTAATCTCCTTGAAGGCTGGGCCAATGCCAACGTGCAGCGTTTCCACCATTTCACGATTCAAAGAAACACGGGAGACACGTCGTCCGATTCTACATATAATTACCCCCCGGACGAAAAGAGCGATAGCGAGAATCCGTCATCGGGCAGGAAAATGCCTAATGGCAGTATCAACCTTAGCCATGCCAGGGGCACCGGTGATGTGTTCAATGGCACGGTGTCTTCTATTTGGACCGTAATAGCCTGGGGCTTAAAAGCAAATGTGGCAGACAACACGTCATCTTCCAGCAGCACGAGTGGCACTGTCACGGCTAATGTCTATGAGAAATTGGCGGAGAAGTCTATCAACATCATGGCAGAGACCGGCGAGCAATATGCGTTGGAAATGTCCTCGTCAGTCGTCAATTATGATCCTTCGTCAGAAACTTACAATCCTACAAATGGGATTGATGTCATGGTGCGTGCCACCGACCAAAGGGGCAAAGTATTCAAACTTACTAATGCTCAACTTGGAGCAGCGAACCTTTTCGTACAGTACAGCCTTGAACACTCCGAAATATGGTCCAACTGTGTTTTTACGGATACGGATACTACCCCTGCCGTAGCGAAAGCGAATATTCCCATTGAGGCTTTCAAGGCACAACAGAACGTCAATGTTCGCATAGTCAAGGCGCACGACTTGGAGATTTATCGTTCCCACATAGCTTTCATCCGTAAGGGCGAGAAAGGCGACAAGGGAGAGGACGCCGTGACGTATGGCGTGCAGCTATCGTCTACCTATGAGGTATCGAGCGACGACAAGAAGCACGCTGGCATAAAGGTGGCGTACACCAAGACCACGGGCATGACGGTATCGAGCTACGGCAACGTGCAGGTGTTGGGCGCCGCCAAGGTGTACGCTGACGGCACGGAGATAAAGAGCGCGAGCGACCACCTCAACAGTGGCTACAGCAGGATAATATTCGACTACTATACCTTTGACGGCATTAACAACACCGCGTCGATAGGCACGGCGAGCGTGATAACGGTGGAGCTGCTTGTGGGCGGCACGGTGGTGGCCACGGCCAACTACTCCAACGGCAAGCAGGGCGACGGCGTGGTGATGGCCTACAAGCACGCCGACACGCAGCCTGACGCGCCCACGGGCACCGACCCTGAATACCCAGGCGACGGATGGAGCCTCTCGCCCGACGCGGCCACGGCCGGGGAGAAGGTGACTGACGTGAGGTACGGCGGCTACGAGAGCGGCACGTATGACGGCACCAACAAGGGAACGGATGCGACAGCCAAGGAGTGGGCGGAGGCCGAGGACGACGGGCGGACGTGGATGAAGTCGCCGAGCGGCCTGAGCTACAACTATGGCTACGCAATGATGAAGGTGTCGTTCATCACGCAATACGACAATACCACGGTGGACGTGGAGATAAAGGCCTACTCGGAGCAGAACTACGACCTTGTGGAGGTGTGGGCGCTGGACACCGCGCCCTCCACTGGCACCTCCTTCCGCGGGCAGGGACTTGCCCAAGCATCGGGCAACGGTGTGGAGCAGGCGTACTCGTTCACCGTGGCCAAGGCGGGCCGGCACTTCATCTGCGTGACCTACGCTAAGGACATCTCGGGGGATGACAACGGTGACTACGGCCTTTTCCGCCTCGACCTCTCCGACAACGAGGTGGCGGTCTCGGACACGGTGTGGATGAGCCAGGCCAAGGTGAGCGGCGGCAAGTGCGTATTGCCGTGGTCTACGCCCGTGAAAATAAACGGCGCGGACGGCAAGGGCGCGCTGGAGATAAGCGTAGACCCCGACACCCTCGTTTTCGACACGGACGATGACGGCATCGTGCCAAGCGGGACGAGCAAGAGGGCGACGATAGCGTGCTACCGTGACGGCAAGAAGGTGACAAACGTTGGATATGCCCTCACGGAGGGCGGACACCCCGACTGCTCAGCCTCCATCTCGACCTCGAACAGCACGGCGACCGTGACAATCTCTAAAATAGCCACGGATGAGCCCTACGGCGTGAGCAAGACGTGTGGCACGGTGGAGGTGCAAGTGTGGGACAAGGACAACGGCAGGTACTACTTCCCCACGGTGAAGTTCGCGGTGAACGTGGCGAAGTTCAACGGCGGTTTGAAGGCCGACAACAAGACGCTGAAGTCGCAATACTCGGAGCTGACCAACGATGGCTCGATAACCGACCTCACGGAATACAGGAGCGAGATACTGCAATCGGCGCGCGAGATTAGCCTTCACGTGAGCGAGAAGCGAGCTGGACGGAGGAACCTCTTGCCCGGAAGCGCGTTCAGGAAGCAAGGGGAAGGATGCTCTATCGTACAGGATGGGCAAGATGCCATTAACGGCATCTGTATCAACGGCGGCTACGATGGCGTGAACTGCGCGCGACTGCGGAACGAGGGGGATAGAGGGGCAGCATTTCCTCGCGTTAGCTGGGACGGTGGCAGAAACTCAAACATAAAGGTGGCGAAAGGCAAGAAATACACATTGTCGTTTTGGGCAAAACGCCTCTCGTCAACGGAAGGCGGTTATGGGATAAGCACGCAATTCTTCTTGCAGGATGGCGCAAATGGTAGTGACCGTCCCTATCATGCGCTGAAAGTGGGTTCGTTTACCGTCAAGTCGCAGGGTGAGTGGGAGTTTATTCAGGACACCGTGACGATACCTTCCGACGCGAAATCCAATTACATGGAGGTGTGTATATGCCTTAGTCTCTATCAGAGAGGAATGGCGGAAATTCTCGTTTGCCGCCCGATGCTTGAGGAGGGCGATGAGTACAACGGCTGGACGCTGAGCGAGCAGGACTACGACTACGTGGGCGGCAACCTGCTTGACGGCACGGCTACGCTGGCGAGGACGGGCAACTTGGAGACGGTGGACCCCGCCAATGTGACGCAAGGCGGCATGGGCGAGAGCGCGAGCACAAAGGCGGTACTGTCGCCGACGATCAAGGAGATTGACTTTTTGCAATTCTCCACCGACGGCATGGGGCTGAAGGCGAACGAGGACTACGTGCTGTCGTTCTACGCCAAGAAGGAAGGCAACGCGGGCAAGCTGCAATGCTTCCTGTACCAAAGCGAGGGCAGCATCAACACCGAGGACAGCGAGAGCGGCTACGACAACTCATGGGCCCCCAACGACGGGAGCTTGCAGTCGGAAATCGTGCCGGGCACGCGGTGGAAGAGATACTGGGTGCATTGGAGACCGACGAAGGCCGACCCGGAGCACGTGCTCTTCAGGTTGATGCGTGGCGGCAACGACCGTGGCACTTACAGCTCTTACACGACGTATGCCGTGGATGACGTGGTGCTGTATGACGGCACTTACTATCGTTGCATAAAGGCAGGGCAGGGCAACACGCCGTCGTCATCATCGTCTTACTGGGATGCGACAACGTACGGGATAAGCCTCTCCCAGCCGAAATTGGAGGTTGGCGCGACGATGACGGAGTGGACGGCGAAGCGCGCGGACATGGTTGACAAGCAGGCGTTGTACGCCACGGGGATAGACATAGACAGCAAGAAGATAACGCTGACGGCCGACCATACCTACGTGAGGACGAACGACGGCACGCCGATGGTGTTGATAGACGCTGACGGCAACCTGACCAACGTGAAGGTGAACGCGGACATGGTGAACGTGTCGGCGACGCACAAGTTGAGCATATCGGGCAATGGCTCGATGGTGGTGGATATGGACAACTTCAAGTTGGATGAGAGCGGCAACGCCTCGTTTAAGGGTTCCATCGACTCGAAGAGCGGCACGATAAGTTTCTTCACCTTCACGGATAGTGGAATGTACAGTGCCACGTCGTCGTCAATGTGGGGATTGGGGCTTAGGGCTACCAACATAAGCGTGAGGGGCACCCCTGGAGGCAGGACGTCGCTGGTCTGCCTTGGCAACGGCCAACTTGACACGACGGGCGGCAATGACAGCACGTTCCCCACGTCGGTTGTGAACGGCCAGCACGTGAACTACTGCAACCTGATACAGGTGACGGGCGGCGGCCCTGGCAACGGCAGGGACGCTGCGGCACTGGGCATAGAGACGGAAGGCGACTACTGTCTTAGTGCCATGGGCGGTCTCAGTCACTTGCAGGGGTTGGCGTTGGACGCTTCGACGACGACAAACGGCTCCTCCCCCAACAGGACGCTGTTCCTCTGTTCGGGCGGCCACTTCACGATGCCATCTAACCCTAAGAACGGCCAACTGGTGATAGTGATACAGACAAGGGACAGAATTGATTTTAACGGCAACGGACATAGGTTCCAGAGTGGCACATATAATAGCCTAAGCTTTACTTCCGATTCCGCGGGGCAATGGTCCTTATTTTATTACCATAATGATGTTTGGTATACGATTTATATGACTCGTTGACTATGGTAGTCAGATGCTTGGCAACGATATACGTAACGGAATAGACAATAACAACGATAACGATTAAAGACAAAGAGATTATGAAAAAGGTTTACAATGTGTTTAAGAGTATTGGTGAGTGGCTGGCAAAGGCAGGGGCTGACAGGTACTTGCACTTATTGGCTGGCTTGGTGATAGCCTTCTTCACGGCCATGCTGATGCAGGGCGTGGCTGGCGAGGGACGCTGGACGTGCGTCGGCTTCTCGATGATGGTGACTGTGGTGGTGGGCATCTTGAAGGAGGTCGCCGACCAGACCTATGAGGGCGAGAGCGACGCGCTGGACTGGGCTTTCACGTGCATTGGCGGCGTGATTGGTTGCGGGTTGTGGATGATGTAGACCCCTCCCCCTTAGAGTGAAGAATGTAGAATCGTGAGAACGAAAAGAACGATAACGACAATAACAGGTAAGGTATGACGATGGGCAGCTCGGTATTACAGACAAGTTTCCTGACGGGGAACAGCGTGCATACAGGGGTAAGGGCTTTCGGCATGACGTTGTTCTCCTCGGAGATAACGCAGATGCTGGCGGACTCCAAGTGGATTTGGATAGCGATAGGCTTGCTATGTATGCTCGACTTCCGCTTCGGCTGCAAGGAGAGCAGGCTAAGGCGCGACAAGGCGTTAAAGCAAGGTGACAAGGTGCTGGCGGAGGTGTATAAGTTCCACCGCTCGCGGGCGTGGCGGCGTAGCCTGAACAAGTTTATCGACTACCTCATGCTGATGATGGTGGCGGAAGCGATAGGCGCTGGCTTTCTGCCGCTCGTGGGCATAAACTACATCTTCGGCGCGTGGGTCGGCGGCGTGATAGCCTGCCTGTGCGAGATCAGCTCCATAGGTGGCCACTTCCTCTACATACACAACGTGAGGATAGAGAAGCGCACCATCAAGGGGTATCTGATGGCTTTTGGCAAGGGTTTCGCCGTGGCGTTGGCAAGGCAGAAAGACCCTGCCATGGGCGAGGCCGTGGAGGAGGCGTTCGAGAAGGTGGGAAAGGAGAAAGAAAAAGTGAGGAATCAATGTGGGTAGACAATAGGCTTTTATTATAGACGAGATAGACTTAATAAAAAAACTGGACATGAAAAGGATAGTGAGAGGTAATGACTTCACCATGAGGATTCCCGTGGTGAAGATAGTTGAGGGCGAGAAGGTGGCGTTCCCGTTGCCGGGCTGCACCGACATCGTGGTGAGGTTGTGCTCGGCGTACAGGCGGCTGGAGCTGGCTTACACCATTGACGCGAAAGAGGACAACGTGATTGTGGCGAGGGTTGAGGGAGACCGGATACCACTGGGCACTTACGCGCTGGAGGTGCGCGGCAAAATCTTCGGCAACGACTGGCGAAGCAACGAGTATGAGCAGGTGGCTATCGTTGACAGGAACGCTGACGCCGACACGGAGCTGGGCGAGACCGACGAGGGCGAGAACTCGGTGGAGATGGACACGGCTGTGGTGGTGCTGCCGCCTGACAGGGAGTTGGAAGCGCTGGTAAAGGAGGCGCAGGCGCAGAATAAGGCGATGAGCGAGCTGAGCGACGCAATTAAGGTGAGTGAAGAGGGAAGGGTAAAAAGTGAAGAACTAAGGGCGAAGAGCGAAGAGGCAAGGGTGCAAGCTGAGCTTACACGCGCAAGCACTGAGGCG
>ERZ1026868.197-NODE-197-length-47265-cov-17.652849_pt1 | contig 47265 bp, 43 predicted proteins | sample MGYA00380164_ERZ1026868 | MGnify/ENA primary metagenome ERZ1026868 (study PRJEB33269, sample SAMEA4719800) | human gut metagenome | biome: human-associated habitat; feature: organic feature; material: feces | place: Cameroon | collected 2013-10 ...
GAAGTCAATTTTTCTATTAACCCTAAAACTATATTTGGAATGTCAGTTACTTTTATCACACTTGTTCTGCTGATGTTCAGTTTTACAATCAAAAGAGGATTAATTAATTATTCAATAATTTATATAATTTGGGGAGCCTGTGTTATTCATATGGGCAATCACCTTTTGGGTTCAGCTTTCTTTTACACAACAATACTATTCCTTTACAAACGATTCCCTGTTTTCAAAGAAAATAGAAAAGCTTTCTTTTTGTTATCGATTGTACTTATTCTTATACCATTTATTCTTATACCTTTTTCAAAAGGAACTTATATTATAAAACTCAATGCCTACCTGAATGATTTTCTGCTTTTATATTTTGTATCTCTGGTACTATTTTTGATTCATTCAATTCATAAAAACAAAAGCATTGATTCAAAAAAAGTTCTGGACTTATCCAGATATAATTTTTCTGTCCGTAAAATCAGAATTTTAAATGCCGTTATGTCAGGAGCCAAATATTCAACAATAGCAGTAAATCTTGGTTGCGGAATTGCAACAATCAAAAAAAATGTTGGAGAAATTTGCACCACACTTCAAGTAGCAGACAAAACGGAACTTCTTGTAAAATATTCAGGATACACCATTCAATGCTGATACTTATTTAAGTATTAATTCCCTCCCGCAAACATATTTTTACAATACACTCGATTTTTTTACGCTTTTCTTCTATAATAGTGGAATGAAACCAATACTCGATTACACGGTAATATATAACGATGATGATATTGTTGTCCTGAACAAACGCTCAGGTCTTCTTATTGCTGCCGACCGCTACGATCCCGACGCCCCACGCCTTGACGAAACTGCAAGCAAAGAGTTCGGAAAGATTTATGCGGTTCACAGAATAGACAAAGACACAAGTGGCGCCGTTATTTATGCAAAAAACGCAGAGGCCCACAAAAAACTTTCAGAACAGTTCATGAACCGCACTGTACAAAAAGTTTACCACTGTCTCGTTAACGGACGCCCGGCGTGGGATGACCTTCACGTAACATTACCTCTTCTTCCCGACGGGGACATAAGACACCGCACTGTAGTAAACAAAAAAATCGGCAAATTTTCCATAACAGATTTTCATCTTATAGGAGTCTGCGGACCCTACAGCTGGATTGAAGCACGACCGCACACAGGACGCACACACCAGATTCGCGCGCATCTTCAGGCAAACGGACTTAGCATTGTATGCGACCCGCTTTATTCCGGTAACCAAAAGCCGGTAAGATTAAGCGATATAAAACGCAGGTGGAACGGAGACACGCTCGAAGAACGGCCGCTTCTTTCCAGACTGGCGCTTCACGCATTCCGTCTTACGCTTAACCATCCGCGTACAGGCGAGACAATGACGTTTACAGCTCCTTACCCAAAAGATCTTGATGCCGTAAGAAACCAGCTGGCAAAAATATTCAAAACAGATCCGCTTGTTTTTGCGGCAACTGAATCAAAATGAAAAAACTGCGCGCAGGAATTTTAACAACTGCTGTCCTTCTCTTTAAGTGCGCATCTCTTAACGCGCAGAATTTTTTCGGACTTGAAGTCACACCATTTTTTACAATCCGCAGCGGAAGTCAGTACGAGTACGTTTACACAAACACATATTCAGACGGAGCAACACTCAGTCTTTTGGACTGGCAGCAGAATCCTGTTCTTTTCGGGGGAGCAAAAGCGGCTGTCCGTTTAGGTCGATTTTCTCTTAGCGGACAGGCGAGCGCGGCGGTTCCTGGAACAGACGCAGGTTTTGTTACAGATTATGACTGGAAAAACCTTGAACTGACGCGCGATACCACCTTACAGAAAATATGCACAAACTACAGTAAAAGCACATGCACCGTTAACGCAGATTATTTTCTTTCGGCGCGCGCACTATTCTGTTTAAAAAAAACGCACTCATTCTGCATATCGCCATTTGCCGAACTTGAATACACATATTCCCATTACCAGGCAGACGGTGGCATACTAAAATACGGCGCTAAGGATTCAAAAACAAATACATATTCCTCATACGAAACAGCAGAAGAAGAATCCATGACAGGAACAGTACTCAGCCTTCAGCGAATTGAATATTTTACCTGGGCAGGTCTTGAACTCAAATGGGATACTTTTCGCGGAACCAAAATTCTTTTTGAAATTGCCGCATGCCCTTATGCAAACATCCAGTCTCTAGATTACCACGCACTGCGCTACACTTATTTTCTTGACTTAATGGAAGGATTTTTCTGCGGAATAAAAGCATCGCTGGGACTTGAAACAGAACTTACAAAACGCCTTTCACTTTGCATTAGTGCACAGATTCTTGATACATCCACTATCGACGGAAACACACGCGTCAAAAGTTACAGTTCAAAGTATTTTTCAGACTTTATTTCTTCAAAAAAAGACTGCGGTTCTTCTTTTTCTTTCTTTGACTTCAGCACCGGATTTAAAATAATTTTATTCTAAAACAAAAAATAATCTTACCGATTTTATTTAATCGTGATATAATTTAGTTAAGGTTGGTTCTTAAAAAATGCAATTTTTATAGATTGACCTTAAGTTATAAAACTTCAGTTTAAAAATCTTCTGTAGGAGGAACCCTGGATGAAAAAAATTATTACAATAAGCAGAGAATACGGTAGCGGTGGTCACACAATCGGAACCTACGTTGCAAAGGAGCTCAATATTCCTTTATATGACAAAGAAATTATTGACATGGCCGCTCAAAATTCAGGACTATCACCAGACTTTATAAAAAAAACCGAGCAGAATATTTCTTCGGGCTGGCTCTACACCCTTCTTTTGGGAGCAAGTTATGCAGCCCCGGGAACAACGCACATCGGAATGAATACACAGAATCCTTCTGTTCCGCTGGCAGACCAGGTTTTTAACGCACAGCGCAATGTAATTATCGAACTTGCAAAAAAAGGCCCGTGTGTCATCGTAGGAAGATGCGCCGACTACATCCTGCGCCACTGCGAACAGATTAACAAAACTGACGTACTTAACGTTTTTATCTACGCACCGCTCAAAGACAAAGTAAAACGCGCAATAGAACAGAAAGGCCTTGATCCTGCAACTGCAGAACGTGATGTAAAACTCATAGACAAGCGCCGCGCCAACCACTACAACACATTTACCGAACGTACGTGGGGCAAGCGCGACCATTACGATTTACTTATAAACAGTTCGCTTCTCGGCCTCGAAAAAACTGCAGAAATGATTATTGAAGTCGCAAAACATTCCTGAAGTTTTTTGAGTAAAGCTACAGTTTTATTCTTACAGTCTGAATACGGCGGGAACTCTGGTCTTCTACGATATAGATGTTTCCGTCGCATTTATATACAGCACCAATCGGTGGAAGTTCATCAAATCTTTCCAAAAGCCAGCCTCCGAGCGTGTCAAAATTTTCGCTCGAAAGATTCAGATTAAGCACGTCATTCAAATCATCAAGTTTCATATCTCCGGGAACAAGAAATTCATTTGTGCCAAGAACAGTTACGCGCTTTTCTGGAGCAACTTCCGCATATCCGTATTCATCAGTCATGCGTCCGAAAACTTCATGCAGAATATCATCCATCGTAACAATTCCGGCCATGCTTCCGTATTCATTTACAACAACTGCAAAATTATTTTTTTCTTTTTTGAAACCGTGAAGAAGATCAATCGCAGACATTGTTTCCGGTACAAACATTACCGGCCGCATACAGATTCTTATAAAATCACGGCTCGAAGTAATTGGTTTTGATGCAAACAGAACGCCCTTGTAATGAAGAACTCCGATTATATTTTCGGGATTGTCTTCGTAAACAGGAAGTCTGGAATACCCCGACTCAACAAAAAGTTTTATTACATTATCAAGCGTTTCGTTTACGTTAACATAACGCACCAGAGATCTGTGGCGCATAATGTCATGCAAGTTCAAGTCCGAAAATTCAAATATGCGGTCAAGCATTTTGCGTTCGTCCTGCTCAAGCGTTCCTTCATGTTCACCAACGTCTATCAGAGTTTTAAGTTCATCTTCGGTAATAAGAGGCCGCTTTGTTTTAATAATCTTGTGTTCCAGAAAATCTATAAAGTTTGTAAAGACGCTAAATATCCAAATTACAGGAAAGAAAATACGCTGAATCCAAATTACCGGAGTAGCCGCAAATTGTGCCATAGACTGCGATTTTATTCCTGCATATGTTTTTGGAATAATTTCACTGAACACAATTACAAGCACTGTTATAACTGCTGTTGCTGCAGAAAGATATTCAGGACCGAACACTTCAAGTGCAAAAGCCGTTGCAACAGAAGAGTTAAGTGTATTTACAAAATTATTTCCTATCAGAACTGTTGTAATAAGTTTGTCAAGCTTTGATTTTAAGAAAGCAATTTTTTTTGAATTGCGCGCATTCGACTTGAGCATCTGCCTGATTGTAATTCTTGAAAGACTTGTATACGCAGTTTCTGTCGCAGAAAAAAAAGCACCCATACACAAAAGAACAATAATCAGAATAAGAGTAAGAAGAATTTTTAAATTACTGTTCATTGCCTGCCTCTTTACATTCCCTTATTCTTACACGGGACACGCGTTTGTCATCCATTTTGCTTACAATAAATTTATATCCGGAACGAACAATACTATCACCTACGCGCGGAATACTTCCCAAAGTCTCGCATATGTAGCCGCCCAAAGTTTCACATCGACGTGAATACAATGAAATTCCCAGCTGTTCATTTATGTCTATAAGTCTTGAAAGTCCGTCGACTTCGGCATTCTGCAAATTTCTGAGCGTAAGTTCAACACGTTTTGCATAAGGTTTGTATTCATCGGCAACAGGGCCAAAAATTTCGCGCACAAGATCTTCGCTTGTAAGAACACCGTAAGTTCCAGAATATTCATCTATTACAACTGCCATGCTCTGTCTGTTTTCACGGAGCATCTGCTGTATACTGGACATTTTTTTTGTTTCAAGAATAAAAAGCGGCGGTCTCATAACTTTTTTTACGCTGAACTCTTCGGGTCTGTTTTTATAACAGAGCAAATCCTTTACATAAAGAATTCCAAGAATATCATCAATGCCGTTTTTTCCGTAAACTGGGAATCGTGAAAGTCTTATGCGCTCGGAATATTCAACTATTTTCTGGTAAGAGTCATCTATTGAAACTGCCTTAATATTTTTGCGCGGAACCATTATGTCTTTTGCTTCCAAATCGCTGAACTTAAAGACGCGGCGCATCATTGTTTTTTCATTGCGTTCCAGAACTCCCTGTTCAAGTCCCACGTCAAGAAAAGTTTTTATTTCTTCTTCTGTAAACGAAACTTTCTTTTTGGAAGCGTCTACTTTAAAAATTTTTAACGTAATACGCGAAAGAAAAGTAAAGACCGCAACAAAAGGAGAAAGCAGAACTTCAAGTACGGCAATGAATCCGCAGAAAAAAAACGCAATCGGTTCGGGATGATGGGTTGCAACTGTCTTCGGAAAAATTTCTCCAAAAATCAAAAGAAGCATTGTTGCACAGAAAGTTGCTATTCCAACTCCTGCACTGCCGAACATTTTTATTGAAACATAAGTGAGAATAGATGACAAGGCAATGTTAACAATATTATTGCCCACAAGAAGTGTGTTTATAAGACGGTCTCTTCCATTAAGAAGCCGCCAGACAAGTATTGCCCGACGGTTTTTCTGATTGCGCAGAGAACGCACCCTTAGTTTGTTAATAGAAAGGAATGCGCTTTCTGCTGCAGAAAAAATCATTGAAAGAAGTATGAGCACCCCTGCAACTGCAAGAAGCGCCCACATGGAAGCCGACGGTGGTTGTGAAGAGTCCATCGCCTTCTACTGTGCCCCCATTTTTTCTTTCATATTTTTTGTAACCGCAATTGCATTCAGAATTGTATCTGCATGTTCACCGGTCGGATCCAAATCATATGAATTGTTCAGATATTCGAGCATTCTGTCAAAATCAGTGCTGTTGCTGTAAGCAAGCATAAATGCTGCGGTAAACCAGGCATTCTGCTGCTGTTCAACATTCATGTTGCCAAGATTAACGGCATTTACAAAAGGCTCTGCAACATCACCGCCCGAAACAGCTTCATCGTATGAAAGAAAATTTGCCTGATACAAATCAAACAGACCGCGCTCGCCGCTTTTGTTTTCGGGATCAAGAACTGCAACTTCTTCTACAAGAGGTCTTAGCGGAGTTACGCAGTCTGCAAGTGTATTTTCATACAAAGCCTTTATTGCGGCAATCTTTTCCACACCGGAACTTTTGTTCAAATCGGCAGAATATTTTCTGAATTCAACGCAGGTATCTTCTACAGAGGCAAGGGAATCTGCAAAGTCAGTATATTCCGGAACAGTCTCGCCGACAGGAAGCTGTGAAATTACATATCCTTCAGGCGTAAGAATATAAACTGCAGGATAAGAGCGCACGTTGTATGTCATTGCAAGAACAGTCTTGTCTGCATACTCAGCTGCAATTTTTTCTGCAGCTTTCTTTTCTTTTTTTGAAGCATCTTCTGCAACATCTGCAAGTGCATATTCCTTCTGTGAAAAATCAATATTCAGGAATACAAACTTTTTTCCAAACTGCTGTGCAAATTCTTTTGTATAAAGAATCTTCTGCTTGAACGGAATGCAAGAGTCAACCCAGTCATCGCCCGAGAACAGAATAAAAATCTCGCGGTTTTTTGCAGTTGCCTGCTTCTTTGCCTTTTCAAAACTTGTAGTCCATGTAACAGCAGATTTTCCTGCAGCATCTTCTTTCTTTGTATCTTTATCGCAACTTACAAACAAAGTGCCCAGTGCAATAACAGATACTGCAAAAATTCTAACCATTTTCTTTTTCATAAAATAAAACCCCAATCAGTTAAAGTACGAAACGCCTGCATAGAAAATATTCTGGCAGGAACTTTCGTTTGCGTTTCCGGCAGATGCACCGGCAATATTCTTGATAAGATCAGAACTGCTTCCGTCTGCATCATTTCCCATGGTGCGCTCACTGTGTCCCATCTTTCCAAGAACACGACCATCCGGGCTGGTAAGTCCTTCTATTGCAAAAAGGCTTCCGTTGGGATTGTCAGGCTCGGTGACAGATGGAATTCCGTTTTCGTCAACGTACTGTGTAAAGACCTGACCGCTGGCAAAAAGTTTGCGCGCAAGATCTTCGTCAATTACAATGCGTCCTTCACCATGGCTTACCGGAACAAGATGAATGCGTGACTCAAGAACACTCTTTGAAAGTGCCCACGGACTTGTTGCACTCACCATTCTTGTACGTACAATGCGGCTTATGTGGCGGTTGATTCTGTTGAATGTAAGCGTCGGCATATCTTCAGAAGGCTCGCGAATTTCACCGTATGGAACAAGACCTGTTTTGATAAGAGCCTGGAATCCGTTGCAGATACCAAGAACAAGACCGTCGCGTTTTTTAAGAAGATCCATTATTGCATCTGCAATTCTGTGTTCGCGTATAACATTTGCAATATATTTTCCGCTTCCGTCAGGCTCATCACCGGAACTGAATCCGCCGGCAAAGGCAAGAATCTGTGACTTTGAAATCTGCTTTTTGAATTCCTCAAGCGATTCTGCAAGTTCATCAGGTGTTCTGTTTCTGAAAACCATTATATTTGTTTCTGCACCGTTCAGGTTAAACGCACGCGCCATATCGTATTCGCAGTTTGTTCCGGGGAACACAGGAATAATTACACGCGGCTTAACGCTGTTGTTTTTTACAGAGAAACTCTTTCTTGCGGTTGCCAGTGATTTATGTTCAGCAAGTGCAAAGTCAGGAAGCGCTTTCTGAAGTGCAGCACCTGATATCGGAGGGAACACTTTTGCAAGTTTTGATTCCCAGGCCTGTTCAATTTCGCAAAGTTGAATTTCTTCATCTTCTATAGTAACAGAAGGGTCTGCCTGTGTATCACCGATTTTTGTAACAGTTCCGCAGGCAAAGTCAGAAGAAGCTTCAAGATCTTCGGAAGTTTCTACAATTATTGAACCGTACAGCGGAGTAAACAAATCAGAAGCGTCTGCATCTTTTTCAAGACCGGCAGCAGTTGCACTAAGAGGAATTGTGTCCAGCGAAATTCCAATGCGGTTACCCATAGCCATCTTGCTTACAGCTTCTGCTATTCCACCGGCACCGACAGGATACATTGCGCTTATTTTCTTTGCACAATTAAGAGCATAAAGTGCGCGTGCATTTTTCTTGAAGGTTTCAAAATCAGGGGCAAGTTCTGCGGAATAAGGAACACTTACAAGGTAAACTGAATCCCCGGCTTTTTTGAATGAACCAGAAGTTACGTTTGAAACATTTTCTGTATCTACTGCAAAAGATACCAGTGTGTGCGGAACATTAAGTTTTTCGAAAGTACCGGACATTGAATCCTTTCCTCCGATTGAACCTGTTCCCATAGATTTCTGTGCATCAATTGAACCAAGCAGTGCTGCAGCAGGGTAACCCCATGTTTTTTCATCAACAGCGCGGCCAAAGAATTCCTGGAACGTAAGTCTGCATTCTTCGGGGTTTCCGCCAAGACAAAGAATTTTTGCAAGGGAAGAAAGAACGGCAACCTGTGCTCCGTGCCAGGCAGACCACTGTGCAACACGCGGATCATAACCGAACGACATGAGGCTTACAGTAGAAGTTTCACGCGGGCTTACTACCGGAATTTTAGCTGCCATTCCGGCTTCGGGAGTTCCCTGGTATTTTCCACCATACGGCATAAGTACAGAACTTGCACCGATAGAACCGTCGAATCTTTCTCCGAGTCCGCGCTGTGAACAGCATGCAAGGTCTTCCATATCGGCAAGCCATGCTTTTTTCATGTCGGGCTCTGATTCATTTTCATTAAGAATTTTTTCTACCGACTCAAGCGGCTTTACAAGAGGTGACTCTTTCTGTGCGGCAGGTGATTCTATTCTTGCAATAGCTTCATGTTTTGCTCCGGCTGCGTCAAGGAATGAACGGTCAATATCAACAATTGTTTTTCCGCGCCACTTCATTACAAGGCGGTTTGTATCTGTTACAGTTGCAACTACAACTGCATTAAGGTTTTCTGCATCTGCTGCGGCAATAAATTTTTCTACGTCAGACTTGCGTACAACAACAGCCATTCTTTCCTGTGATTCAGAAATTGCGAGCTCTGTTCCGTCAAGACCTTCGTATTTTTTGGGAACTGCATCAAGGTTTATATCAAGCCCCGGAGCAAGTTCACCTACAGCAACAGAAACTCCGCCCGCACCAAAGTCATTTGAACGGCGTATCATGCGGCAAACGTCCTTGTTGCGGAACAAACGCTGAATCTTGCGCTCTTCCACGGCATTTCCTTTCTGAACTTCGGCAGCAGCGGTTGTAACAGACTTAACATCATGTACCTTTGAAGAACCTGTTGCTCCTCCAATACCGTCACGTCCTGTTCCGCCTCCAAGAAGAATAACAATGTCACCTGTTTCGGGCTCTTCACGCATTACCTGATCACAAGGGGCAGCCGCAATAACAGCTCCAAGTTCCATGCGCTTTGCTACAAAACCGGGGTGATAAATCTCGGTAACCTGTCCTGTAGTAAGACCAATCTGGTTTCCGTAAGAAGAAAATCCCTGGGCTGCTTCGCGTGTAAGTTTCATCTGTGGAAGTTTACCGCTGAGTGTTTCTGAAAGCGGAACAGTCGGGTCTGCAGCTCCGGTAACACGCATTGCCTGGTAAACCCATGAACGTCCCGAAAGCGGATCACGGATTGCGCCTCCGATACAAGTTGCGGCTCCACCGAAAGGTTCAATTTCTGTAGGATGATTGTGTGTCTCGTTCTTGAACTGAAGAAGCCAGCGTTCTGTTGCGTCAGGAGAATCTGCGCTTATTTTGTTTCCTGCAGCGTCTGTAGTATAATGAACGTCTATATAAACTGAACATGCATTGATCTCTGCACTTACTTCGAGGTCGTCGAGTTTTCCGTGTTTACGCAGATACTTTGCACCGATGCAGGCCATGTCCATAAGTGTAACAGGCTTGTCTTTGCGGCCGGCATAAAGGTCGGTGCGCATTACATTGTAACCGTCAAGTGACTTCCTAAAAAGCTCTGCATAAGGACCGTCATCAATCTTTACGTCATTTAGAATAGTGTTGAACGTAGTGTGGCGGCAGTGGTCGCTCCAGTAAGTGTCAAGAACACGTATTTCTGTAAATGTAGGATCACGGTTGATTGACTTAAAATAATCCTGAAGGAACTTGATGTCGGCAAAATCCATTGCAAGACCAAGCTTTTCGCGGTAAGTTTCAAGTGCCGCATCATCAAGGGCATTAAAGCCTTCTACTGAAGGAATGTCAGCCGGAACTTCAGACTTCATCTGAAGTGTTTCAGGCTTTTTGTCATCAGTAAGACGGCTGTCTACCGGATTTATAAGATAAGATTCAATTTTCTTTACTTCGTCTGCAGAAACTGTTCCTTCAAGAAGAACAATCTTTGCACATTTTACGCGCGGAGGTTCAGAGCCGACTTTAACTTCCTTTGACATGCTTTCCCTAAGAAGAGAAAGACACTGTTCCGCACTGTCGGCGCGCTGGTCATACTGCCCCGGAAGATATTCCCAAATAATTTCAGTTGTTCCTGAAGGGACTGAAAGAGCATCGTATGTTACAATGTCACCCTGAGGCTCAGAGAAAATTCGTGTTGCGGCTGCTCTTGCAACTGCATCAGTAACATTCTCGATATCGTACCGGTTGAAATAGCGAACGCCGGTAACACCACTAATACCCAAAAAACCTGTTATTTCGGAATAAATCCGCGCCGCTTCATTCTGGAAGCCGGCCTTTCTTTCAACATAGATACGAAACATTCGCATATTATATAGAAAAAAATGCGTTTGTTCAATGTAAAATCACCTGCAAGCCGCCTGCACGCACCTGCATCTCAGGAACATACGCTTATTACGTTAAGAGCGGCGGAACACGTCGGCAACGTGCCGTTCCTTTATTGCGGTACAATTATCCGTTACTACAAAGATCGGTGTGTGTTGCTTTTTGCGGTTCCGACAAAGCCGGAATTGGCGCGGGTTTTGCTGTTAATGCTTCTCTTGCAAGTCTAAGATCCTGAATTTCTGAATACATTCTTGGACTTGTTTTTTAAAAATCAAAACATTCTTTGAATGCTGCCTTCAAATCTAATGTAACTTTTTTATTGTGAAGTATATTTACAATGTAATCGAGATTTCCGTCCAAATCTGCTTTCGCCAGGTCAGCAACGTTTATTTTATATACCATATTTTGCGTCTAACTCGGTCATTACAGAGTCTGAATCTGAAAATCTTCCATTATGAATTGAAATGTTTTTTCATCCATTTTGGACAGAATATTTTTATCAATTTTTTCTTTGTTTGATTTATGAATTCGATTACTGAATTTTCTAAATCTTCTTTGAGTGAAGAAAGAAAACTTTTATCTTGAATATTGTCGAAATGCTCTGGTGAAATATTATTGAAAGCAAGATTCTTCATTAAAAAATAAATCGTCAAGTCGGTTATTAAGATTATTTAAATCATTTCCGACATTATGTATTTCATCCAAAGTTGCAAGTTGAATAAAACTGTTAAAAAAACTCATATTATTTTAGCTTCCTTGCTTTGCCCCATATAATCATGCCCACTTGCGCCGCTTCACCGCGTATAGGCGGTGTCAATGTAACGGTGTTTTGTCCGCACGAAGCGCTGGATTCTTCTCTTTATATTTCTTGCATTTTTCTTCAAGCAATTTAAAATCATTGCATCTTTGGCTTAACTTTGATTTTCCGTCATTTGTTAGTTTGTGATTATAAACGGCTTTTGAATTGTCTATAAGCAATTGAGTTTTCTGTTTGACTATGCGGATTTCATTATTAAGCAATGTTCTGTATTGCAAATTCTTTTCGCTGGCCGGGTCTTTTAAGGAATATACACCGTCTGAAACAGGAAACATGTTATTCAAATTTATAACAGCCATATCTCCGATTTTGATGAAATCGATTGTTTCGCTAAGTCGCTTGTGTTTCGGCTTGTATGATGAAAGAGGGGCAAAGTATTTCATGCCGTTTATTTCAAAAAGGATGCCGACATATTTTCTTGAATAATTCTGAGTGATTTTTGCATTATGAAACAGATGCTCAGCAAAGTTTGAGAGATAATTGATATAATCAGTCTGAATTTCGTAAAATAATAACTTATCCATTAAAAAAAAGCGCCGGAACAATAAAAACTGTTCCGGCCGTATAACACTCGCAGTTAAAGGCGCGATTTCCTTATGCCCTGAATATAAGCTACTTTTTACTGAAAGTCAAGTGCAAATCAAATCTTGATAAAATCTTCAAGACTTATTACTGTACAATTTCCATTGTTGAATTCACTGGCAAAATCTTTGTATTTATTGTCTTTGTAAATAATTACAGGCACCTCTGATGCAGATTTATTCCTTATAAATTTCAATTTGTTTTCAAAGTCTTTTATTTTAATCAAATAATTGTCCTCAATATATAGAGTTGCAAATTTAACATTTTCACTTCTGAATAAAACTGCTATGACTCCAGATTTGACTTCATACAATTTTGCATTTTCAATATCCAGTGGCAGAACTGCACAATTCCATTTTAAGCCAAATGCCATTTCTTCCCATAAGCATACTTAAAGGCTTTTTGAATTTACGAAGGCGAAGTTCGGCACAAGAACACAAAAACCATGCAACGGATTTCTTAAAGCTCAGAGGAAAGTTTTTCTCAAGATCTTTTTCAACATCCGTAATTTGCTTTTTTTCTTCAGGTTTTACTTCTCTTACAATTGGTAATCCGTCAAGTTATCTTTCATCGTTTCCAAATATGATTTTTGCACCGAAGTATTCTGTTGATTCTGGAAAGAGTACAGATAAAATCTTTAGGATAAAGAGAGTCCTTACCAGCTTCATTCAGTACATTAGCATAAGGTGTGGCTGTATAGGCAATATAGTTCATGGCTTGCAATTTTACAGGAGGTTCTTTACCGTCACTTAGTTTTCCGTTTACAAGGTTTGTAATCATTCGGTTAATAGCGCAACGGTTTTGTAATTCATCTGGAGTAATTTTACAAGTATTGATGCTTGCCTGGTCTGCTTCATCATCAATAACAATTACACGAAGTTTTCTTGCTCTTGCTATATCACTGTAAAGCCAGTCAGTCAGACGCTCAAGTCTAGCCTTGTTTTTTAAGCATACCGTAAGATAACGATTAGAAATTGTTTTATCGTCTTTTCCGCCTAAAATCATTTCACTTGCAGAATACTTTTTGTCGTCTTTTGTAAAGTCTATTACTTTCCAAGCGATTTGAAGAGTATTTTTCAAATCTTTGGCAAAACGTTTTTGAGTTTGCTTTCTTAAATTGTCGATTGTACCTGACAGAATAATAAAGAAGTTCCACCCATAATCTGCTGCCATACTTATTAAGGCTTCCATATTTGCAGTTTTTCCAGATTGGACGCTTCCTGTTACAAGCCCTTTTACAGTTCCCCTGTCTCTTGTTTCATTGTGAATATGGTTTAATGTCCAAATACTGCTATTTTCTAAGTTTTCTATTGATTGATCACCCATCTTAAGTGAAAGAGCCTTCCTAAGTTCCTGCCAAGTTGAAATTCCAGACTGAGGTATTTCAAAAGAATGCTCAAGAGAACCTTTTTCATCTATACCGATTACAGGACCGCCTTTTGTAATTTGAACAGGAAGAAAGTGTTTTTTGTAATAAAGCAGAAAATCTGACCGTGTGCCTATAGTTTTTATTGAATCCGGCCAACTGGAGGGTATGACTTATGTTATACACCACAACACAGAGGGAGAATCCATTGGACCGCTCCCAGAAGAAGTTTTACGCCGCACCGTCTTACACGGAGGACGTAGCATTACGCAAGGTTGCACAGGACATTTCAAAGACCTGTACACTCACCCCGGCCGATATTTCTGCCGTTTTGGAAAGTTTCCTTGATATCCTTCCCGGATACATGGAAGAGGGGCACTCAATCAAAATGGGTGACTTCGGAAGATTCCGCCTTTCCTTTAGCAGCTTAGGCCACGAACTTGAAAAGGACGTGTCAACTACTGACATCAAAAATGCCCGCATTCTTTTCGTGCCGTCAAGCGAACTGAAGATAAGACTGGATTCTATTTCTTATTCCAAAAGATAGATTTATCAAAGCTTTTTTTAGAAAAGGATTTTACTATGCATGTACTTTAACCGACATCTTCAATTAAATTAGTAAATTATAGATACTGGCTTGACCTCCTTAGAAATTGAAATGGAACTCAAGATTGTTAAAACAATTGAAAGATTAAGGAAAAAGATTAAAGATGAAATCCTTAAATTGAACCGCTCTTAGATGCAAAGGGCGGTTCTTTTGTTTTTAAAGGGGTTTTGTTTCTTTTTGAAGATTGATTGTCAGTGTTTTCTGATTCTTTCTTCGTAACGGAAAAGGGCTTTCTTAAAAATGCGGTGGCGCATAGCCACCGTCCGCATAACGTAGGCTTGTGCTGCAACTTGTGGTTTTGCCGAAGACAAAATTGGCGCGGGTTTTGCGTGAAGGAGCGAAGCGACAAGCAAAAACCGTGACAAAACAAGTTGTCCGCACGAAGCCGGAGTTATATGTTTTTCTCCATTGATTTATAGACTTCGTCTATTGTTTTTCTCCAACCCTCTCTTGGTGTTCCTCTTTTTCCAATTTCTTCTCCGAGTTTTAATATTCTTTCACAAAGTGAATTGAAATCTTGATCTGATGAACACCAGCGGATAAACTGTGTTGAATTAAAACCTGAAGAAAAACATAATTTATAAATGAATCCGTCACAAACAGTATTGATTTCTTTTGTAAGTTTATTGAAATCAATTTTGAATAGGTCAACAAATAAATCATTAACTACTTTTCTTGAAATTTCTTCCTTTGCCAATAGGGTAGGTTTCTTCTCTATATGATTGATATTGTTGCTGTATTCTTTATAACTGATTGTGCATTTGTTTTGTTTTTCTTTTATAAGAACGGTTTGCTTTACAACTGACCATTCTCCGAGTATTCCATAATTTTCACATTCAAGTTTTATTGAACGGTCTTGAACAATCATTTCCATTTAGTTTTCGTTTAGTCCCCAAACTCTGCTTCCAAGACATTCTTTTAAGAATGATTCTTCGTTTATTACGGTTTCTTTTGATGAATCTTTTGGTAAAGTTTTTAAAATTGAATATTGAAAATTTTCTGTTGCGTAATTTGGTTCTTGTTTTATAATCTGTTCTAGTTTTTTATTTCCGCCAGTTCCGTTTGTTTGAACGTATGAACACCATCTTTGCCAGATACATTCTGTTCCATAAGCTGAACCAATATATTGATTCCCAGTTTTTTTATCCAGAATAAGGTAAACACCATTTACATTACTAAGGTTTGAAAACCAATCAGGATTTCCTTCTTTTCCTTTTTCAGTGAAGATTTTTTTCATTTCTGAAAAATCGATTCTAACTCTGTCAATTCCGGGAAATTCTTTTATGAATCCGGGCGGCAAAATTTTCCAAATTTCTTTTTGTGTTTGGTCTACCCAATGGTGCCATTGTTTTGAGCCGCCCCAGCTTATAATAATTCTTCCTTCAATGTCTTCAAAACCCGGTCTTTTTTTTAGGTCGTAAAAAATATCAGTTTCTCTTGCATGTACTGATTCTCTGACTTCTTTTGTAATATGAGCTTCCGATTGGTCTTTTTTTCCGAGAACGTCATAAATTCCAATGAATCTTGCTTTATCGTTCGGTTCGCCGATGAATGAAATAATATAATCACAGTTGAAAACATCTTTTGATTGAAATGATTGATAAAGCTCTATTTTATCTTTTTTCCATAAATCTCTTAAATCGCAATCTCCGCAGGCATGTTTTATAAACTTTCCTTTTTTTGAAGTGTCTAATCCGTATTCATTTTTCAAAAGTGAAATAAAATCCATTTTCTTCTTCTTTTTTTCTCAATCTGTACCGCCGTATAGGCGGTATCCATATAACGTAGGTTTGTGCTGCAACTTGTGGTTTTGCCGAAGGCAAAATTGTCGCGGTTTTTTCGTGAAGGAGCCGAAGGCGACCAGCAAAAACTGTGACAAAGCAAAATGTCCGCACGAAAACTGAGTTACGTGCTCCCTATTTCCTCGAAGCAAAAGACTATACTTTTTATATCATAAAAGGAAATTTAAGACTACCTTTGTTTTTGCCGATAAGAAAATGAGGAAAAATTTATGGACAAACATTATCATGAATTAATTGCAAAAGAATTTAAGAATTGCGTTGAAGGCACAATTACAAGAATTTTCAGTAATGAACAAACTTACAGACCTTTTCATACAGCTTTGTTATCGGAAGATGTAATTTTTTGGAGTGGATTTGAACGTTCTTTCAGTACTTCTTTTGGTCAAAGAGTAATTGAAGAAATAGCAAAACTTGTAGCCCTTTCAAATGGAGCTTCAGATGCTAACAGACAAAAAGTAACTTTTATTGATATTGATACAGCATATAATAATGCTATTTCTAAACATATACAATGCTTAAGAGACAATACTGCAACTGCAAGAGATTGGGCTTCAACCATTAAAGAAATTAAATCTGTAAAACCTTCTGGAAAAATGAGACAATTACGAATTATTTCTGATTTGTGGTGGAAAAAAGACGGAATTGACAATTACATTAGTTTAAAAACTGTAAAACCAAATATTGACCAAACAGCAGTTGCAAAAGAAGATTGTTTGCATTTGACAATTTCAAATCCAAATTGTAAGGCATATTTCGGTTTGCCGTATAATCCATATGGAGAAAACAAAGCCGATTATGCGTTTAATCCTCCAATGGGAATTTTTGATTTCCATTCTGACCCGGTAGTTTTAATTGGTAAAGAAATGTGGGATACTATCGGTGGCAAAAATTGCTATGAAGAATTACTCGACATAGCAAAAGAAGTGGGTGCCGAAACTAAGTCCCGTATTGAAAACCTTAGAAAATAATTAAGCAACTCCGAAATCAAGTTCCAATTCCGGTTGTTTTTCTTGATGTTGGTTTTTCAAAGCTTTTTGTTTCTTCATTTCCATTAATTTTTTGAAACTTACATCATCTGTGTAAGTGTATCTTGAAAATGGGAATCCAGCAGGTGGTAAATCTAAAGGTTCATGCTGCAAAAGTTTTACCACTTGTTTTCCAATGGCTTTTCCCAAACTAATAGGAACAGCATTCCCAATCTGTTTGTAAATATCGCTCAATTCTCCAAAGAATTTCCAATCGTCAGGAAACTCTTGGATACGGGCATATTCTTGAATACTTAAAGGTCTGTCTTTAGAAGGATGGCACAAATCTGTTGCTGGCATAGTTGGATCAGTAACTAAGGTTGGTGACGGTTGATTCCATGCAAGTCTTCTGAAAAATCCTGTCTTACCACCGCCAAGTTTTAATTTTTCGCCCATGGCTTCATACTGAAGATTCTCTGGCAAATTCTTCCAATATTGACCATCTTTTAGCAATCTGAAAAACTTCAAACGTTTTTCTGGGAAATTCATGTGAAGTTGTTTTGACTCTTCCATATTATAGGTTACTTCTCTAAAAGTTCTCCATTTTGGTAAACCAAAATTTCCATGCTCATCATTTGTTGGAGGAAGATAAGGAACTTTTTCTCCGTTTCTTGAGCAGAAGAAAACTACACGTTCACGTTTTTGTGGTGCACCATAATTTGCCGCATTATACAAATTGAAAGTTACTGTATAACCACCTTCTTCAAGTTTACTCAATATATAAACAAGTGCACCACCTTTTTTTTCTTCTGGCGTTTTTAATGGAAATCCGAAACGCTTTTCTACTTCTGGACTTTCAAATGGAGCTGAAAGAATTCCTCTGACATTTTCAATTACTGCATATTTAGGACGCAAAGCTAATATTCTGTCAATAAATGTTAGAAATACATTTCCGCGGCTGTCTTGAAATCCTTTTCTTTGGCCAGCAGTACTGAATGCCTGACAGGGCGGTCCACCGATAATTAAATCAATATCTTGGTCTTCTGAAATATTTGCAAATTTTCTGATTTCTTTTGCATCGTATTTATTTATATCACCAATTAATCCAATTTCTGGTTTATTTAATAAAATTGTTTTTCTTGCATTAGGTTCAATTTCAGATGTAAGTAAAGGATGAATACCAGCTTGTCCAATTCCATAATCCAAACCCATTGCTCCGGAAAAGAAACTTAAAGCGACAATTCCTGGAATTTCTGAATTTTTCCTTATTTGGTCTGGAATATCTTTGCTGAGTTTAAAAATTATTTCTTTATTATTTACAACGGATGGTTCAATAACCCAAGTTTTTCCAACTTGTTGTGCAGGAATTTTTCCTTCACGAATCAATTTTCTAACATATTGAGGAGTACATTTTAAATACTCTGACATGTCTTCTGCTGAAAGGTACTGCCCATTAGTTTCCATAACGAAACCATATCATATACAGTTTTAATTTTCAATAGTTTTATATCAAAAATATATCCCTAAAAAAATGCGGTGGCGCATAGCGGCAATCCGCATAACGTTGTTTTGTGCTGCATTTTGCAGTTCCAGCAAAGCTGGAATTGGCGCAGTTTTTGCTGCTAATGCTTCTCTATTCTGCTTCCCTGCAAAAACTGTGATAAAGCAAAATGTCCGCACGAAAACTGAGTTACGTGTTTTAGAAGTTGCTCAACAAAAATTTAACAAGTTTTTCATGTCTTTTGTTGATTTTATCTTTATTCCATACTAAATCATCTTTTGTCATTTCTTGTACTTCTCTTTGTTGTGCAAGTTCTGTATAAGACTTTCTCTTTTCTGCGAAAGGACCATTACTGATTGAAGCATTATGCCCTCCTGCTAGAAGTAAATAGTTTCCTAAACAATTAAGATATCCTTGATAGAATTCATCATCGTATTTGCAATAGCCATTTTTTTCTGGCTTATCAGTAGTTGGAGATTGAGGTGCAATATGTTCAAGTTGTGGATTTTTAATATCCGTCCAAGGTCTTGAATAACCACCTGATTTTTTTAATAAGTAGTTTTCATATTTCCAAAGAATAAATTTGGCAACATCATGTGGAAGCCCTCCATCTAAAGCAGTTGCAAAACTGTCATTATTCCAAAATGAATGCCAATAATCAGTGGCTGTTCGCAAATTTGTAATGCAATTAATAATTTCACTGATTTCTTTGTTTTCAACGGTAAATGTTTTGTAGACATTCTGCATTCTTGTTGTAAGATCTGCTCGTGAACGAATAACTTTGTCACGTAAAATTAGACTTTCAAGATACGAGAATAATTTTTCTTTTTTTGTATCTTCAAGACCAAAAAGATATGCTTTAATAATAAAGGGGAGAAGACTTACATCAACGCCTAAAACGGCAAGAGATTGTGCCTGACTATTTTCATCGCAGTAAAAATCAGTTAATGCCTTAAAACAGTCCGAAAGGCATTTTGAAAAACTTTGAATAAAATTTACAGTTTCTTCAGGTTTTCCTTTTTCTAATTGCTCATCAATGGAAGAAACATTTTCCCAGAGTGTATTGTAATAAATACAGAGAGCATTTCTTAATACTGAATCTTCGTTGATTCCTCTTTCTATCTTTGCTATTGATTTATAAATTTCTTCAAAACGAATTTTTATTTCTGAAAGTATATTATTCTTTTCTTTTCCGGCGTAAAGATGAATATAATACATAAATTGTGCTTTAATTACTTCCAAATGCGTAGGCTTTTTTCCACGATCATTTTGGAAAATAAACATTTGAATTCCTCGCTTTCGTTTCTTACGGTATAGGCCTGACATGTTGCATTAGAGATTGCCAGTAATATTGAACGTAAATATTTTTCATCTTTTCCAACAAAATAATGATTAAAATAATCAAAAGCTGCTACTATACGTTTTTTTGATTCAGTATCGAGTTTTTTCTTGTTTTGCGTTGTTTGATTTATTACATAATCTCTGAAAAATAAATTATCGTATTCTACTGTTGAGAAATGGTATGATGTATCCCATTTCACCATGTCTGCATATTGATGTTTTTCATCTTCAGTTTCATTCTTTTCAAGAAATTTAAAAATAGAGCTAAGACAGATCTGAATAGTTGTTAAACGTTGTTGTCCGTCTATAACATAAAAGGTATTATCCCGTTCTTCAAACAAAAAATTTCCTAAATAATAAGGACTTGAGGAATTGCTTTTTACATAATCGTTGATATCACTCAAAAATTGAGTTACTTGTTTTTTATCCGTATCGACTTCCCATGAATAAGCTCTCTGATAATCCGGAACCTTTATTGGATTATAATTTCTTAACATCGTACGGATTGATATACTTTGATCATTCATTTCTTTTCTCCAAAAAAGTCCCATTAGTTTTCTTAGATTAATGGGACTTTTATAAAATCGCTTAGATGTGTCTTTGGGAAATCTTTTTGAAATTTTTGTCGTATGTGCCCAAATAGTTGTTTTTTTCAAAAATGATGTTTTGACCAGCAGCATTTTTAAAATTGCCAACTGATGAAGAATGAACTTCTTTTATTTTTCTGAAAGTTTCGTCATACGTTGAATAATAATTGTTTTTGAAAAACACCATAAAGTCCATTCCCATGCCGCAAAACTCACCAACGCTAGATTGATGTGTTTCTTTGATTTTTTTGCCATTGCTATCAAATACTTGATAGTAGTTGTTTTTCAATTGAACATCTGAAATCATAAAGTCCTCCAAATAAATAATTTGTTTACTGAATTTATTCAATAAACAGCAAATTCTGGATGACAGTTTTTTAAAATCTCTCTCCAAAAATGCAGTTTCTATCATACCCCCCCCCAGAGATTGTCAAGAGTAAATCAGCAAAATTTATAAAAAATATACTTTACTACAAAAAAATTATTTTTTTTATTCAAAATGTTGCCGAAAAAACATATTTTTGACTATTTATATAGTGAGGTGTGATTATGCAAATTTATTCGTTTTCTCCTTTTGGATATGAAGGTTCTTTGGTGACTGTTGAGGTTGATTTACGGCGTGGAATTCCTGCTGTAGATATTGTTGGTTTGGCTGACAGCGGTGTCAAGGAATCCAGAGAGTGTATGCAGGTGGCGATAAAAAATCCCGGTGGAATGTATGATGGCATACCTGTTCAGAACCAGAAAATTGAACAAGTGTTTTTATACAGAACTTAGCAACTGGTATTTCTGGGCAATTAAGACAGTTGTTTATCCCGGATATGAAAATGAATCATAAAAGCAAGGGCTTTTTACAAAAGCTCTGGGACGAGGTTTATGAAAAATATTCAAAGCAGCTCTGCGAAGGTAAAGATCCACAAACTCCTGTAGAAAAAGTAATCGTAGAAAACCAGATCGGAATGTTCGGAATTTGTATTGAAGACGGCAAAGACGGAAACTTTAATTACATGATTGCAGGCTATTACAAGGGCGGCGATGTTCCGGCGGAAATGACGACTTACCAGATTCCTGAATGTGAATGGGCAAAATTTGAATGTACAGGTCCTATGCCAGGTTCACTTCAAAGTGTAAATACTGCAATCTTTATTGAATGGCTTCCGACAAACCGACAAGTACAACATCGCCTGCGGTTTGAATATTGAATGGTACAGCCCGGACGGAAAACCAAGCGACTCTGATTACAAAAGCGCAATCTGGATTCCTGTAAAAGAAAAATAAAAAATTCATCACGAAGTGCGCGCAAGCAACGATTGTTATTCAAACTTTAAATTCTTGTGCGGCTTTTAAAAACTGTTGCTTCCTGTACGGTTATTCGTTTTGGGAAACAACTGTGGTCGGTGTCAAGCGTGAACATGCCTGTTTTTACCGATTTCGCAATTCCACTTGAAAAGAAAAATGACATATTATACACTTATTTTTAGGGGTGTTTTATGTATAATATTTTAAATTTGTCTGTTACATCGGCGGTTCTTTTTGCACTGCCTCTGGTCGTTTCTGTTATCTGGAAAAAAAAGTTTAAGTCCAAAGTTTCCCTCCGTTATTTTTTCCTTGGCACAGTAGGTTTTATTGTAAGCGCGCGTGTTCTTGAACTGGCTGTACATTATTTCTGCATAATTCAGGATAATCCTGTTTCGCGGTTTATCAATTCAAATACAGCGGCCTTTGTTATTTACGGAATTCTTATGGCGGGAATTTTTGAAGAAGTCGGCCGTTATCTGATTATGAAATTTTTTCTTAAGGACAACCGTACAGAAATCAACGCAATCACTTACGGACTGGGGCACGGCGGAATTGAAGTCTGGATTATTTCACTGGCAGCAACAGTTACTTACCTTTCAGTTTCCATTGCCTTGAGAGCTGGACTTCCGGCTTCTGACTTTGACAATACACCGGGGTTTGAAACAGTTCTTGACACAATTACAAACTTTACAGCCTTCACCGGTTTTCTGTGGGTTCTGGAACGCGTTGTCTGCATGGTACTTCACGTGCTTTTTACGCTTAATGTATTTTATTCCGTGGTTTACAAAAAGATTTCTCTTCTTTTCTTTGCAATCGCAAGCCATGCGGTTGTTGATATAGGAGCTGCGCTGTACCAGAGAAAAGTTTTTACGCTGGCGGCTTGCGAAGTTTGGCTTCTTGCAGGATGTGCGGCACTTGCCTTTGCAACGCTTTATATACGCAAACGTCTGGCAGTTACCGCACAAAAACAGAATTAGTTGCTGTTTTATAAAATTCCTGATACTAGCTGCGTGCGTCACCGTCTACATGAAGAATGTCACCTGTAATATATGAAGCCATGTCACTTGCAAGGAATACAAATGCATTTGCTATATCTACAGGTTTTCCTATTCTTCCGAGCGGAATTGTTTTTATAAGCGGTTCAATCACTTCTTTCGGAAGAGCACTTACCATGTCTGTTTCGGTAATTCCAGGTGCTACGGCATTTACGCGTATTCCCAAAGGAGCAAGTTCCCGCGAAAGAGACAGCGTCATTCCGTTTACTGCAAATTTGCTTGCAGGATACATTACACCGGTTGGCTGCCCGTACATGCTTACCATTGAACTTGTATTTAGAATGACACCCTTTGTTTCCTTTAAATATGGAACAACGGCTTTTGAACATACAAACACAGACTTTATGTTTAAGTTTGAAATCTTGTCGAACTCATCTTCTGTGTAATTCAAAAGCGGTGTACTTGAAGAAATTCCTGCGTTGTTTACAAGAATATCTATCTTTCCGTACTTCGCTTTAACAGCTGCCATCATTTGGGCAACTTCTGCTTCCTTACTGAGATTCGGGAAAAATCCCTCTACTTCAAACGCTGCATTTTCGGTCTTGAGCTTGTCCACAGCTTTTACAACTGTTTCTTCACGGCTGCCGCACAGTGCCACTTTTGCGCCGTTAAGCAAAAACTGTCTTACAGTCTCAAACCCGATTCCGCGGGTTCCGCCGGTAACAACGGCCACTTTTCCTTTTAACATAGTACCCCCTGTATGTTGGCTCTATTATAAACAAAATTTCTGCTTACGTTAAGATATCGCAGGAACTTACACAAATTTGTTTACAGACATACATTCTTTTCGTTAAGAACGGCGCGTCCCGCCGACACCGCGCTCATATTTGTTTACGGACAAACACCTTTTTCGTTAACAACGGCGTATCACGACGACAACGTGCCGTTCCCGAACGGCTTCGGCGCTCCGCACCTGCAGATGTTCGGGCCGTCCCGTCATCGCCGCGCTACGCCTTCATTACGTTAATTTTTTTGTTCGTTAACAAATATGCGTGGGATAACATAGAAGAGCACAAAAAAAAGCCGGAAGACGACGGGGTTACATTTTCGTCTTCCGGCCTAAAAAATCACTCCGCAGAATTTATTCCTGCGAAATAGACAAAATTAATCTGCGCGCTCAGCCACCAAGATATGCCTTTTTTACATCTGCGTTGGAAAGAAGTTCTTCACTTGTTCCCGAAGCAATAATTTCTCCGGTGCTTAGAACGTATCCGCGGTGTGCAAACTCAAGTGCAACCTTTGCGTTTTGTTCAATAACCAGAAGCGTCATGTTTTCCTGGTCATTGAGTCTTTTTAACGCGCGGAACATTTCGTACATAAGCTTTGGTGCAAGTCCCATGCTGGGCTCATCAAGCATGATAAAATGGCAGTCAGTCATAAGCGCTCGGCCTACTGCAAGCATCTGCTGTTCACCTCCCGAAAGAAGTTCACTTCTCTGTTTTCTGCGTTCATAAAGTCTTGGAAAAAGATCATAAACCAAATCGTAAAGTTCCGAAGTTCTTGCGTCGTGACCTACATCATGGCGCCGGCCGTAAGTTGCCATCTGAAGATTTTCAGCAACGGTAAGGTTACCAAAAATATGTCTTCCTTCTGGAACAAGACACATCATCTTGTTCTGGATAAGCGTATGGGGTTCGGTCTTGAGAATACTCTTTCCTTCAAACAGAATATCTCCTTCTTTTACAGTCGGTGCTTCTGGTTTTGAAAGTCTTGAAAGTGACAGCAGTGTAGAAGTTTTTCCGGCTCCGTTTGCGCCTATAAGAGTTACAATTTCTCCCTTATCTACATTAAACGAAATTCCGTGAAGAGCTTCGATATTTCCGTATGAAACTTTTAAATTATTTACTTCAAGCAGCATATTTTGCCTCCATGGAACTTAAATCTCTTCGTTTCCGAGATAAGCCTTGATTACAGCCGGATTATTGCGGATTTCTTCAGGTGTTCCCTGAGCAATTTCCTTTCCAAAGTCCACAACCTGAATCTGGCTGCACAAAGTCATGATAACCTGCATCTGGTGTTCAATCATCCAGATAGTAATTCCGAATGTATCATGAATCCATTTTATGTAGTCAATAAGTCCGTCCAAATCTGTTGTACTCAAACCTGCAGCCGGCTCGTCCAAAAGAAGAAGCTTCGGGTTAAGACTCAGTGCACGCGCAATTTCTACACGGCGCTGGATTCCGTACGGAAGATTTTTGGGATAATCAAGTGCAGAGTCAGCAAGATTAAACTTTTCAAGAAGTTCCCATGCTGAATCGTAAATGCGCTTTTCATTTTCCTTGAATTTTTTTGAGTTCAGAAAAACATCTTTGATTGTATAGCCGAGTTTTGAATGCTGTGCAATGCAGATGTTGTCAAGAACAGTCATGTCGCTCCAAAGGCGAATGTTCTGGAAAGTTCTTCCAATCTGCAGTTCGGCAATTTTATGCGGCTTGAGACCGTTTATTCTTGTACCGTCAAGAATTATGTCTCCTTCAGACGGAACATAGAATCCGCTTACAAGATTGAATACCGTAGTTTTACCGGCGCCGTTCGGTCCAATAAGTCCTGCAATTTCTCCTTTTGTAAGTTCAACGTTTATGTCGGTAAGGGCCTGAAGTCCGCCGAATCTGTGTGTAAGGTGATTTATTTTAAGCAAAGGTTCAGACACTTGCGGCCTCCTTCTGTTGTCTTCTTACATGATTTGAATTCTGCGCAAACAGTTTCCTGAGTTTGGGGAATACCTGGGTAAGTTCTTTTGTTCCCATAATTCCTTCAGGATGGAATTCCATTATAAGAATAAGAATCAGCGGAATAATTACCCACTTAAGAATCTGGGCAGGTCTTAAAAGTTCAAGCAGAATTGTAAACACAACCGCAGAAAGTACAGAACCGCTCAGACTTCCCATTCCGCCAAGGTAAACCATAACAAGACTTTCTGTTGACTTCATTATTCCGAATGATGCCGGGTTAATGAAACCAAGAAGGTGTGCAAAAAGTCCGCCTGCAATTCCGGCTAAGAAAGATGAGAATGTAAATGCAATGAGTTTCATATTGTTTGTGTTTACGCTCATAATCTCGGCAGAAATCTCATCGTAACGTACAGCACTTATGCCCTTTCCCAAAGTTGAACTCATAAGGAAGTGAATTGAAACTACTGCAACTACTGCAAAAATCATTCCCCAGACAAGAATCCACGGAATATCTATTACATCGGCCATTCCGTTCATGACACTTCTCATTCCCATAAGTCCGCGGCTTGCACCTACGATTGGAATGTTATTGAGCGCCGTGGTTATGATAAAGTTTGCGGCAACCGTAATGATTGCAAGATAGTCATCGCGTGTTTTGAAAGAAGGGATTGCAACTATAAGGCTCACCAGCATTGAAGCAAGTCCACCTATAATAATGCAGATCGGGAATCCTATAAGAGCAAGGCCTTCAGGAAGAAGTCCTGTTCCGGTAATTGCGTTTCCATCCTTGAACAAAATAAGTCCAAGTACAGAAGAAACATATGCACCTACCGCCATGAAACCGCCGTGACCGCATGAAAATTCCCCCATGTAGCCGTTGACGATATTAAGGCTGGCAGACATTATTATGTTTATGCAGATTGTCGTAAGTATTGTCTGAAAATAATTGTTTATTAAATCCAGTTTTGCAAGTACGGTAATTATTACAATCGAAACAACCGTCATTACCGGAAATATATATTTTCTTTGCTTATTTGTCATTTTTATTCTCCCGGCTGAACTAAATCTTTGTACTCTTTGCAATACCAAAGAATCCCGTCGGCTTAATCGTAAGAATTACAAGAAGAATCACAAACGAAACCAAATCCTTGTAGCTTGAAGGCAGGAAGGCAGTAACGAAAATCTCGATAAATCCAAGCATGAATCCGCCAAGGAATGCACCCTTAATGTCACCGATTCCGCCTACAACAGCTGCAATAAAGGCCTTCCATCCTATTATCATTCCCATGTACGGGTCCAGAACAGGATATGACATACCAAAAAGAATTCCGGCAATTGCGGCAAGTGCAGAACCGAGCGCAAATGTAAATGTAATTACTGCGTTAAGTGGAATTCCCATAAGCGGAATCGCAAACTTGTCATAAGAAATTGCGCGCATTGACATTCCGATTGTTGTCTTCTGTACAATAAACTGAAGCACACCAAAAACAACAACCGCACTTACTATAACAAGAACCTTAAGGCTGGTGATTGTAACCGGTCCTATGTTCCAGACATGCTTTGGAAGAATATCAGGGAAACTTCTGGAACTTGCACCAAGAACTGCAAGGTTTCCGTTTTCAAGAATAAATCCTATCATAAGAGCGGTAATAACGACGTAAAGACGATTGGCGCCCTTAGCCCTCAAAGGCCGGTATGCGACACGCTCAATTCCCACTCCAAGAAGAGCTGTAAGTCCCATAGTCGCGACAAGTGTTATTATAAAAAGCGGAATTCCCGTAAGTCCCGCAAAATGTGATGTGAGCAGCGCTACTACAAAAAATGCAATGTAGCAGGATGTCATAAAAATATCGCCGTGTGCAAAGTTTATAAGACGCAGAACGCCGTAAACAAGACAATAGCCCAAGGCAATCATTGAATAGAAGCTACCCCATTGTAGAGCATTGAATATATTCTGAATAAAATATGATAGCATCCCTTACCCCCTATTAAAAAACATCATGGAAATTGCACGACCGGAACAAGGCTTTGGAAAACCGGCCGTGCAAATACTTTTCTTATTTACAAACTGTATCTTTTTACGATCACGGCTTGAGGCTCTTTACGAAAGTGAATTCTCCCTTGGGTGAAACCTGAACAACAACGGCTTCCTTAATCGGGTCTCCGTCCGGAGTAAAGGTCATCTTTCCTGTAAGTCCTTCGTAGTCAGTAATCTTTCCGAGTGCATCCTTGATTGCAGTGCGATCCTTCTTGAGGTTGCCTGTAATTCCGCAGTCCTGGATTGCCTTAAGAATAAGCATTGTTGCATCGTAAGAAAGTGCTGCTACATCATCAGGAACGTATCCGTAGAGTTCCTTGTACTTGTCAATGAATTCCTTTGTCTTTCCCTTTGCACCGGCAGCAGCGTAGTGTGTTGTAAAGTAATAGCCTGTTACAGCACCCTTACTGAGCGGGAACAAATCTGCAGAACCCCATGAGTCAGAACCCATACAGGGCTTGTCCCATCCAAGGTCCTTTGCCTGGTTTGTAATAAGTGCAACGTGGTTGTAGTAGTCAGGAAGATAAAGCATTTCTGCATCTGAGTTTACAATTTTTGTAAGCTGAACAGAAAAGTCCTGGTCTTTCTGTCCGAAGCTTTCAAATACAACTACAGAACCGTAATTCTTTTCCCAGGATTCCTTGAAAAGTTCAGCGAGGGTTTTGCAGTAGTCATCTTCGAGGTTGTAAAGAATGGCAACTTTTTTGCATCCAAACTGCTCGCTGGCAAACTTTGCAGCAACAGGAGCCTGGAACGGATCAAGAATACATGCGCGGAAAACATAAAGTCTGTCTTTTGTAACAGCAGGGTTTGTTGCCCACGGTGAAACCATCGGTGTCTTTTCTTCGTTGTTGATTTCACCTGCAGGAATAGCACGTCCGGAACCATCAGGTCCTACAACGGCAAGAACTTTGTCCTGCTGGATAAGTTTGTAAGCACTCTGGATTGCTGAATCGGGCTTAAGTTCGTTGTCTGCATAAACAAAGTCGAGCAGATATTTCTGTCCCTTTACTTCGAGACCGCCGGCAGCATTGATTTCATTCTTGATCATTTCACCGGCATATTTTGAACCCTCACCTACTTTTGGAGAATCTCCTGTAAGAGGAATATTGAATCCAATTTTGATTGTCTTAGGTTTTTTAGCGGCAAAGGCTCCGCCCACGGCGATTCCGGCCATAAGACCGAATGCAAGGATTTTTTCGATTTTTTTCATAATCAGCTCCTCATTTTGCGAAGAGCCGAATTAACAAAGCCCTTCGCGAGTTAAACTGCCATACGGCAATTTAGTCTGCAACGGCTTTGTTGCTTACCTTTCTTTGTTTTAATTTATTGCACGATTTTTTTCAACCTTGCAAACCCCAAAAAAAGCATTTTACATTGTAAAATTCGGAAATCATTCACAAAATAAATGAACTCCCGGATTTTACTAATATTTTTTTCACAGCTTGAATTTTCCAGTAAGAGAATTCAAAAGTTCAACACCGCGGTTATTTTCAGACGAATCTTCGCCAATAACGTCCATTGCTTTTCCAATATCGCTTACAGCACTTGAAATTGCATTTGAATTATCAAGCACCTGCGCCGAAACAGACGTAAGTTTTTTCTTTAAATTCATTTTTACCCCTCCCCCTGTTTTTTTTTATTCAATAATTTCGCAAAGAGGACAAATACAAATCTGCATACTTTCAAACACAGAACGTATTTTTTTTACAAAGGCCAGCGCTTTGGCTCCGTCACCGTGAACGCATATGCTGTCTGCCTGAACTGCAACTTTTTTTCCCGAACGCGAAACAACAATTCCTTCGCGAACCATACGCACTGCACGCGACACAGCTTCATTTTCGTCAGTAATCACAGAACCCGGCTCAGAACGCGCAACAAGTGTTCCGTCATCATTGTAGGCACGGTCAGCAAAAACTTCGCAGGCAACACGCAGTCCGTTACGGTGGGCAGCCTCGACCATTTCACTTCCCGAAAGCGCAAGCAGAATAGATTCAGGGCTCGCTTTTTTTATTGCACGGCAAATTGCATCTGCCAGGACGGAATCTTTTGCCGCAGCATTGTACAAAGCACCGTGCGGTTTTACATGCTGTATACATTTACCGGCAGCGGCGACAAAAGATGAAAGAGCACCTATCTGGTACATAACATAAGCTTCTGCTTCTTCTGCAGAAAGTTTCATAAACCGCCGGCCGAATCCCATAAGATCAGGATACCCCGGGTGAGCACCTATTCCGACAGAAGACGCTGCGGCAGCATTTACTGTACGCTGCATAACAACAGGATCAGACGCGTGAAATCCGCAGGCAATATTTGCAGAAGAAATAAGCGGAATCACATTTTCATCATCACCAATTCTGTAGTTTCCAAAACTTTCTCCCAAGTCACAGTTCAAATCTACCTTAAACATTTATAACCCCCTTTTAAAAAATCAGTTTTTAAGCATTGCATTCGGAACATCGGTAATAAACATATGTCCGGGCGAATGTGTAATACAAAAATCAGGTTTGGAATTCATCACAACACTTTGCGGAGTAACGCCACAGCACCAGAAAACAGGAACTTCTCCTTCCTTAACCGGAACGGCATCGCCAAAGTCGGGATGAGACAAATCCTTAATTCCAATAACAGAAGGATCCCCTATATGGATGGGCGTGCCGTGAACACGCGGCATTGAACCCGACACGGTAACAGCGCGCACAATCTGGTCATAGGGAATGGGCCTCATGCTCACAACCATTTTTCCGCCGAAGATTCCTGCGGGAACAGTGTCAATATTTGTAAGATACATAGGAACATTGCAGCCGAGAGAAATATTGCGCACGTCAATTCCCGCAGCAATAAGTTCAAACTCAAAAGAAAAACTGCAACCTATAAGAAAGCTCACAAGATCATCACGCCAGAAAGAAGACACATTTGTATACTCGCCGTCAAGAACACCGTTTTTCCAGATGCGGTACTTGGGAATATCAGTTGCAATGTCGGCTCCGGAAGCAATGGAATGAAGCGTGCGTGAACCTGTATCACTTACTTCAAGAACAGGACAGGACTTTGGATTGCGCTGCGTAAACAAAAGAAAATCATACGCATACTTTTTTGGAAGAACGCAAAGATTGGCCTGTGCAAACCCGGAACACATTCCCGAAGTCTGGCAGGTAATTTTTCCTTCACGTATAAGAGCGCGCACATCACGCGGAAGACTTTGTGCATAAATATTTTTTTCAGACATAGTGAACCTCCGAATATTTTTTCAAAAGAAGTCTGTTTGTTTTTTTAAGAACTGAAAGCGCATGTTTTCTGGAAACAAGAACAAACCTTATTTTTGTACCAGGAACAAACTGCGCAAATAAATGCAGATCAGACGGAATGACTGTCGCAATCTTTGCATAACCGCCCGTCGTCTGCCTGTCACTAAGCATCACTATGGGAAGCCCGGCCGAAGTAATCTGCACGGAACCCCACGGAATTGCATCAGAAATAATGTCTGTACCGCCGCGGCACTGGATATGCTCTCCGTCCAGGCGACAGCCCATCCTGTTGGAGACGGGCATTACAGTGTAAACGGCGTTTAAGAAAGAGCGCGCGCTGTCCCCTTCAAAAGATGCAAACTGAGCACCCTTAACAACATGTACGTCCACCACTCCCGCGTGCGCACTGCACTTAGCAAACACGGCCGGAATGCTGCGAACAGAAATTTCTTTAGGCGCAAAAAAAATTCCTGTTGCAAAACAGTCTCCGGATTTTATTTTTATACCGCCAAAATTTTTATTTACAGAAGGAGCAATTATTCCGCCTGCAAAAGCAATGTATGTACGCAAGCCGGAGACAGCGGCACTAAGCGCAAGAATGCTTCCGGCCTTGGCATGCACTTTCGTGTAAAGTGCAACCGGTGTTCCGTCGAGAGTGGCATTCTGGTCGGCACCGGTAATGCAGAAATCACACTCTCCGTTAAATTCAACTTTCGGCCCAAGAAGAGTCGACTCAAGAACCGCCGCTTTTGGAATATTGCCTGCAATAATATTTGCAAGAATCATTGCGCATTCATCCATTGCGCCGCCGCAGTTAAAGCCGTCTTTCTGAAGTCCCCTCACGCCTGAAGTTTCTATAAAAGTTCCGGCTCCGGCAGAAAGAATTTTTATTCCCGAAGTTGCAACATATCTTTCCTTTGCGCATTCACCGCCGCAAGAATCTTCACCGACACTCTGTTTTTCAAGCAAAGCAAATTCATCTTTTGTTACCGCACGGAATTTAATTTTGTCACCGGCCCTGAAAAGAATTTTCGGATTTCTAAAAACATCGTAAGGCTTTACATTTGTGCGGCCAATAATCTGCCAGCCTCCAGGACTGTCCACCGGGTAAACGCCTGTCTGTCTTCCTCCGATGGCAACACTTCCCGCAGGAATTTTTACGCGTGGAACTTCAAGTCGCGGTGTTTCAAGCCGTTCATCCATTCCGCCAAGATAGGCAAAGCCCGGAAGAAAACCCAGCATGTAAACGGTATAAACCGGGGACGTGTGTGCCGCAACAACTTCTTCTTTTGAAAGGCCTGAATGTGCGCAGACATTTTTCATATCAGGGGAAAATTCATCTTCGTAGCAGACAGGAATTTCATGCAGTGTTCCGGAATTCCCTTTTGCTGCACCGTTGAATTTTACAGCCGCACAAAGTATTTTTTTTATTTTTGCAAGACTTATTCTGAGCGGGTTATAATAAACACAGACAGTACAGTATGTCGGAACCCATTCGACAATTGAGTCCGGCAATTCTTTTTTTTGAGAAAGAGATTCAAAATATTCACAGACGGAACGCACGCGCTCATTTATTTGCGGTGAAATACTGTTCCCGAATTTTATTATGGCATAGTCTGTTCCGTCAAAATTGAATTCAACATTTTCCATAGAAACCTTTTTCCAAAACTCCGTCAAACCATTTGTTCTGCGGATAAGCGATTGCATATTCCACGGTGGAACGCATTAACGCTACAATCTGTTTTTCTATATCTACAGAAAATCCGTCAATTGCAGGAAGAAGAGAACCGGTCATATCAACCATTCCGCTAAGGCAGCACGCTCTCAAAACGGCTTCTTCCATCTGTTCGTCATGCATTATTTCTATTTTCCCGTTAAGATAGGCAAGAACTGCAATTACTGCATAAACGCCCCAGTCAGAAACCGTTGCCGTTACAAGATAATCTGCACTTGTTGCTGCAATTATTTCCTTTCCGTTGGGAATATATTTTTCTACATGACGCTTTATTAATCCCATTCCCATTTCATTGCCAAGATCTCCTACAGCAAAAGTCGGAACACCCGCTTTTTTAAGTGCGTTAAACAAAGCATCTGACTTTGCTTCAAGTGACGTAATGTCAGCACCCACAGCATTATGGTACACGCCCTTCGCATTTGCACCGGCACTCTCTGTACAAAACAGCGCCGCAGGTTTTGGCATCTCAAGGATTACCTCTGTTTCTGCGGCTGCTTCCTGTACATCTTCAGAAATGGTCATGTACGCAAGTGAAAGTGAAACAGACTTTGCTTTTTCTAAATCTGCATATGCGTGAAGACCAAGATGCGGCGCAGCGGCTGTTATTGCAGGAACGCATTTTTTGGGAATAACAAATACGGGCGTCACGCCGTATGCCACAACAAGAGCTCTCGCCAGAAGAAGCGCGCCTGTAATTCCGTCAGTTTCAGGACATTCGTGTTCCTTAAGCACAAAGCCTGTCATAATATAGACAGGTGCTTTTTCACTCTTTGGTCTTTTGTCCTGAGAAAGAATTGCGTGCAGTGTTTCTGCAGTTTTCATACAAAGACTCGAACCCATTGCCTTTCTTGCCGCGGGGTATAAAATACGGCACACACCGTAACCACGCGGGTCCAGGTTCATGAGCTGGTCCAGATTTTCTCCTACATTATATTTTGACAGTTCACGCGCGTTCATATTTCACCTGCTTACAGTTTGTCATAAAAAGACGGAACAAATCCCGTTTCTGAAATAAAATCTTCGACCGCAGCCTTCTGAAGTTTTCGCAAAGTTTTTTCATCTTTACAGCCGACTTTTTTCTGGTCAATTTCGCAGACACGCACACCAAGAGTTCCTGCACTTGTAACCACAATTTCGTCGGCATCAAAAACTTCATCAAGTGTAAATGTTCTCTCGCAGTAAGGCACACCGATTCTTTTGCATATTTCAAGATAGTGGCGGCGCGTTGTTCCGGGAAGAATAAGATTGTCCAGCGGAGGAGTAATAAAAGTTCCGTTTTTGATTATATTGATATTGCTGTGTGCACATTCAGTAACACGGTTTCCGCGGTGGAATACAACTTCATTGCAGCCCGCTTCCTTTGCCTGTTCTGCAGCCATAACACTCGGAAGAAGGTTCAGCGTTTTGATATTGCAGTGCAAAAAGCGCGTATCTTCCACACTTATAAGTTTGATTGTTTTTGTAAGATCGGTAAGAGAAGATTCAACTACATAAATAAGAAGATTCGGTTCGCAGTCCGGGAACACATGATTGCGCACAGCCGTACCTCTCGTTGCCTGCCAGTAAACGAATACAATTCCGTCACTGTCCATTGCGTCAATACATTTCTGAAGTTCAGCAATAAGTTCAGATTTTGAAAGTTTAAACGGAATTTTTACGGCTTTGAGACTGTTATAAAATCTGTCTACATGGAAATCGGTTTCAAAAATTTTGCGGTTTGCGGCATAAGTCGCATCATAAACTCCGTCACCAAAATAAAGCGCGCGGTCAAGCATGGGAACTTTCATTTCTTCCATAAGTCCCATCTCGCCATTGTAATATCCAACATTCTTCATAAAAACCTCCGCAGGTATTGCCATAAGTTACAGGGCTTTTATGTTGTCATATCCAGACACTGCTGCCCGACGGATACGACAGCATTGTCCTTTCAAAACAGACTAGTTTTTAATGTTGATTTAGTCAATTATTTTTTATTGACTTGTGCCGAATTTTACAAACTGCGCTTTTTTTTATGGAAGATATTCCGGCTCAATTTTTTTTAACGAGTTGAACATATGCTCTTTCTTTTTTCTGTCACCTCCCGTCAAAAGTTCAAGTCTTCTGCGGGCATCTTTTCTTGCACTGTTATCCTGAAAATCACAGGTACACGTCCAGCATTTGTAACCTGCACTTTCTGCGTGTGAAACAATAGTCTCTTCACAGGCATAGCAGAGCGGACGTATTATTTCTAGCGGATAATTTTTGTACTTAAGGCGCGGTGGCATTGTACTCAGTTCAGACTTGTCAAGCATATTCATAAGAAGCGTTTCAAGAATATCATCCATATGGTGGCCAAGCGCAATCTTATTGAAATTATTTTTTACTGCATAATCAATCAGTTCAGTGCGGCGCTGCGTGGAACACCAGTAACAACTCATTTTTCTTCCGGGTTTGAGCCGTCCCTGAACATCTACATTAACAGTCACCAGCGGAACATTCCATTCAGCAAAGAGAGCAGCAATATTTTCGGGAAGGGCACCTCCGAATTCCGTACACACATTAAGCGCGGTAAACTCAAAATCAGATCCAGGTCTTTTTTTTCTGTTTGCAAAATATTCAATAAGCGCCGTAGAATCTTTTCCTCCGGAAGCACCAACAAGAATACGGTCTGCGTTCTGAATTAGTTTGTAATCAAAAACTGCTTTGTCTATAAGGTTGAATAAAAACGGCTGTGGCATAAGCGAATACTACCACATACAAAATCTGCGCGCAACCACGTTTTTTATTTCAGTTGGTTTAAAATAAAAAAACCGCCGCGTTCCCAAAAAAACAACGGCGGTACTCGCAGGCTGTCCAAAACTTTTTGAACAGCCAACTATCAAACGCACTCTTACTGAAGAAGTGAAAGTACGTTCTGTGAAGACTGGTTTGCCTGAGCGAGCATTGCTGTTCCAGCCTGAGTAAGAACCTGGTTCTTTGTAAAGTCAACCATTTCCTTAGCCATGTCTGTATCACGAATGCGGCTCTCAGAAGCCTGAAGGTTTTCTGCACCAACATCAAGACCAACAACTGTCTTCTCAAGGCGGTTCTGGTAAGCACCAAGGTCTGCACGCTGCTTGTTGATCTTCTTGATAGCTTCATCAAGAGTACCGATAGCGCGGTTAGCCTGATCAGGTGACTCAAGAGACATAATCTCTTCGTTTCCAACATTGCGCAGTCCAAGAGCAGAAGCGCTCATTGTTCCGATGTAAACCTGTGTACGCTGGTCCATGTTGGCACCAATGTGAAGCCACATAGAAGCAGTTACGCTGTTCTCACCTGTGGGGCGTGCAAAACGTCCGGTAAGCATATTCATTCCGTTGAACTGAGCTGTAGAAGCAATGCGGTCTACTTCAGCGATAAGTGAAGAAACCTCAACCTGAATCTGCATACGGTCTTCGTCAGTGTAAATACCGTTGCTTGACTGAATAGCAAGCTCGCGGATGCGCTGAATGATGTCTTCTGTTTCCTGAAGATAACCTTCAGTTGTCTGGATGAAAGAGATTCCGTTCTTGGCGTTTGTAGAAGCCTGATTAAGACCGCGGATCTGGCTGCGCATCTTTTCTGATACTGCAAGACCTGAAGCGTCATCGCCGGCACGGTTAATCTTCATACCGGAAGAAAGTTTTTCCATGTTCTTCTGGTTGTTCAGTTCAGTAATTCCTTCTGAACGCTGAGCGAACATTGCGCTCATGTTGTGATTGATAACCATATTGTATCTCCTGTAACAAGGTATTATGAGTTACCGACAAACCATATCTGGCTGCCGCCCCTCGGGTTTTACCACCCTATACCTTAAATTTCGGAGAATGATTTTTTGACTTTAGTAAAATTCAAAAGATTTTTCAAAAAATCAGCAAAAAAACAGTTTATCCAAACGCCGCTTAAAACTGTCCGTTCCTGATATAAATTTTAAGGGCAGTAGCAAAAGCATCCAAAAATTCGCCGTCAGTAAAAGCCGCCCGCGAAAAAGGAACAAAAGGAACATCAGACGCTGCTATCCAAAAGCGCGCATCATCTGCCTGCCTGTCGGGAACAGCCGAATCTGCAAGTACAGGGCCAAGTCCCGTCGCGCGGCTAAGTGACTCCTGTGCACCACTGCTTACAAGACGGTCTACAGCATAACCCGTGCCTTTTTCCTTCGACAGCGGAACCGCGCAGATAACACCGGCACTCAATCGTCTTGTTATTAAAGGACGCTCCGACGGAACAAACGGCAGTGTTTCACCGGAAGCATCAGGAACAGAAACAAAGTGCCTCAGAGCCTCAAATTCAAACTGACGGTGCGAAGAAAGATCCGTAAAAACCGCCGCGCACATATTTTCACGCATCAAGGCAGGCAAACCCTTGTCTTCAAGATTATAGACATCGTTCATAATTATTCTACCCTTCGTCCATTCAGAAAGAAGAGTGGCAGCTTTGTTAAAAGGAGCATTTTCGCCGGCACACAAATCCTTAATCAAATCTTCTGCAGAACGAGACTTTTCGGAACGCACAAGTTTAACGGCCTCATCAAAAGCACCGCTTCCCGAAAGCGACTCTGCAAGAGCGCCTGTCATATCAACAAAACTGCGGGAATCTGCACCGGCGAAAACTACAGGAAAATAAACTGTTCCGCGTGACTTTGACGCATAATCACCCAGCATATTAATAGAAGAAATTTTTCTCATTCCGGTTTGGGAAAGCGTCTGTGCATTAAGCAGAATCTCCACCGGGTCAACCAAAAGCGGCAGTGCCAAAACCCGTCCCTTATCATTCCGCATAGAAAAAGCCGCCACCGACGAATACATTCCCGAAAGCACCGTTTGTTCCAGTGCATACGAATCCATCTTTTTAGCAGGAACAGAAGCAACGGCTTCATCAAGTGAAGCTCCTGCCGCAGAAACAAGAAGATCAGTTCTGGAAGAAAGCTGTTCCGCAAGAGGCACCCTGTCGTCCAAAACAGTGAAAGCATAATGTACAATCTTACCGTTTTTGTCAGTAACAGAAGCCAATTCAGCCTCAAATGCCTTAACTTGAACTTCATTCAGTCCGTAAAATGCGACCTGTGTTTTATGCCGCAAACTGTCAAAATTGGCAATAATTACCAGAGCCGCAATAAAAATCACGAAGACTGCCGAAATACCTGCAATGACAAAACTTTTTCTTATTCTCATACTTTTACTCTAGCATAATTGCATTGAAATCTTCAATAACTCATGCTATTATTGGTAAATTGATTTTTTTACATTTTTTCGGAGTTTTATATGTGCGGAATTGTAGGTTATATCGGAAGCAAAAAAGCCACCCCTGTTTTGATTAATGCCCTTAAAAAACTGGAATACAGAGGTTACGACAGTGCTGGAATCGCCGTTTTTGACGGAGAAGACATTGTTGTACGCAAAGTAAAGGGCGCACTTAAGGCTCTTGAAGAACGCATTTCAAAAGAAGTTATAAACGGCTCACTCGGAATAGGACACACAAGATGGGCAACCCACGGTGAACCAAGCGACGTAAATGCACACCCGCACACAAACCTCAGCGGAACAATTGCAGTCGTTCACAACGGAATTATCGAAAACTATGCCAAACTCAAAGCCTGGCTTCAGGGAGAAGGAGTTGTATTCCGCAGTGAAACAGATACAGAAGTTATTGCACACCTTATAAACTACTATTACGAAATGGACGGTGATATTTTCCATTCAGTTATAGAAGCAACCCACCGTCTTGAAGGAAGTTACGCACTCGGCGTTATATGCAGCGATTATCCCGACAGACTCATTGCCGCAAGAAAGGAAAGCCCGCTTATTGTAGGACTCGGCAAAGGTGAAAACTTTATTGCAAGCGATGTTCCGGCAGTACTTGAATACACACGCGACGTTTATTTCCTTGACCAGAAAGAAATTGCGGTTTTATACAGCGACCACGTTGATCTTTTTGACGAAGACGGAAACAAAGTAATAAAGCAGCCTTACCACGTAGACTGGGATCTTTCTTCTGCAGAAAAGAACGGCTATGCGCACTTCATGCTCAAAGAAATCCACGAACAGCCCAAAGCACTTACAGACACAATGCGCCCGCGTCTTGTTTACGAAAACAAAAAGCCTGTAGACATAAACTTTGACGAGCTTACCGTTGCAGAACATTTCAAAAACGCAAAAAGAATCGTAATTACAGCCTGCGGAACAGCGTACCATGCCGGAGTAGTGGCGGCGTATGCATTTGAAAAGTTTGCACGCATTCCGGTTGTAGTAACTGTCGCAAGTGAGTTCCGCTACATGAACCCAATTCTGGACAAAGATGACATCTTTATCGTAATAAGCCAGTCAGGAGAAACTGCAGACACACTGGCCGCCATGAGACTTGCCAAAGAAGCCGGAATCCACGTAATTGCAATAACAAACTGCGTAGGTTCAACCGTAAGCCGCGAAGCAAACGACGTAATTTACACATGGGCAGGTCCCGAAATTGCAGTTGCGTCAACAAAAGCATATACCACACAGCTCATGTGCCTTTATCTTCTTGCCTTAAAGTGTGCATTCCTGCGCGAAAAGTTTTCCCGTGCTGAATATACCCGCCTTCTTTCAGAGCTTGAACAGATTCCGTCAAAAGTACAGGAAATTCTTGATGACAAAACCGGAATCCAGAAATTCGTGTCAAAAAACTTCAACAAAGAAAAAGTATTCTTTATAGGAAGACAGTTTGACAGCGCAACAAGCCTTGAATGTGCTCTTAAACTCAAGGAAGTAAGCTACATGCACAGCGAGGCCTTTGCCGCAGGAGAATTAAAGCATGGACCGATTGCCTTGGTAGACAAAAATACGCTTGTTGTTGCCATAGCCACCGATCCGGAACTTTACGAAAAAATTGCCAGCAACATTGTAGAAGTAAGAACACGCGGAGCCACAACTTTTGTCATTACACAGGACAAAGACGGAGCTTTTGCACAGGCAGCAGATGAAATTGTAAGCATTCCGCATACAGAAAGTGCATTTGCTTCAATGCTTTCTATAATACCGGCACAGCTTTTTGCCTACTATTGCGCAATTCACCGAGGAACAGATCCTGACAAACCAAGAAATCTGGCAAAATCAGTTACGGTAGAATAAGTTAAACAGGGGTTACAAATGGATTACAAGAAAAACGAAGTACTTCAGTACGTTGCCGAAAACGACGTTAAGTTCATAAAACTGTTCTTTACAGATATTTTTGGTTCGCTCAAAAGCCTTACCATACAGCCGTCACTTCTTCAGAAAGCATTTGAAGAAGGTGTTTCCTTTGACGGAAGTTCTGTACGGGGTCTGCTTAATATAGAAAAGAGCGATTTTTTTCTGGTTCCTGATCCCACAACTCTTTCTGTTCTGCCCTGGAGACCCCAGCACGGACGCGTGGCAAGACTTTACTGTGATATTCTCTACCCCGACGGAACACCTTTTGAAGGAGACAGCCGCCTTATTCTGCAGCGCGTTGTAGAAAAAGCAGAAAAGCTGGGCTTTAACGTAAATATCGGAACAGAATGCGAGTTTTATCTCTTTAATCTGGACGAAAGCGGTCACCCTACAAACATTCCGCATGATACCGCCGGATACTGCGACCTTGCCCCGCTGGACAAAGGCGAAAACATACGCCGCGATATTATACTTAACCTTGAGCAGATGGGAATTGAACCGCTTACAAGTCACCACGAGTCAGGGCCTGGCCAGAACGAAATTGACTTCAAGCACAACACTGCAATAAAAGCTGCCGACAACTTTGCAACATTCAAAACAACAGTAAAAACAATTGCCTCAAAATCAGGTCTTTTTGCAACATTCATGCCAAAGCCACTCGACAACGAAGCTGGAAGCGGTCTTCACATAAATATTTCGCTCATCAAAAACGGCGACAATATTTTTGAAAAAGATTCACCCGAGTCAAAAGCCTTTATGGCGGGTATACTAAAGCGGATTCGCGAAATTACGGCTTTCCTTAACCCCATGCGCCAGTCCTACAAAAGACTTGGTTCCTTCGAAGCACCGCGTTACGTAAGCTGGTCTTCACAAAACAGAAGTCAGCTTATACGCGTTCCTGCAGCAAGCGGAGACTCTGTCAGAATAGAACTGCGCTCGCCCGATCCTTCCTGCAACCAGTACACAGCTCTTGCTCTCATCATTGCAGCCGGACTCGAAGGCATAGAACAAAAGCTTGAACTCTGCCCGCCAAAAGACGTAGATCTCTTCAAAGCATCTGCTGCAGACATAGCAGGGCTTGAATCTCTGCCGCTTTCACTCGATGAAGCATTGATTCTGGCTTCTTCAAGTGCATTTGTGCGCCGTTATATTCCTGAATGTGCCCTCAATTCATTTGTTTCTGTCAAAACTCAGGAAAACGATCCTTTATTCGGAGAATTTTAACAAAAGATGGAAAATGTTTTAATCGTCAGTAACACAAATACGACGATGGGCATAATTTCTGATCTTCTGCGGACCGAAACCTTCAACAGGATTATAACCACGCAGAACGGAGCTCAGGCCCGCCGTTATATTAACGAACTTGACTTTGACCTGATTATAATTGACACACCGCTTCCCGACGAAATGGGAGATGATCTTTCCATGACTGCGGCAGAAAAATCTTCAGCCGGAATAATACTCATTATTGACCAGCAGAATGTTCTGGAAATAGGGGCAGAAGTAGAAGACTACGGAGTTTTTGCACTGCCAAAACCAATCAGCTCTGAGTTTTTCTACCAGTCAGTAAAATTACTTACGGCAAGCCGCAAGCGTGTTATGAATCTGGAAAATGAAAACCAAAAACTCCAGAAAAAAATAGAAGAAATACGCATTGTAGACAGAGCCAAACTTATTCTCATCCAAGTACTAAAGATGACAGAACCCCAGGCTCAGCGCTATATAGAAAAACAGAGCATGGACTTGCGCCAGACACGTCTTACCACAGCAGAAAACATTCTGCGCACCTACGAACACTGATTTTTTTACTTACAGAAATCCCTAAAATTCACTCTTCCTGGAGATTCACTTATTTTCATTAACAGACAAAAAAAGGCTGCCCGTTCGGACAGCCTTTTTTCTTATTCAAGATTCAACTGGTTTTCACCAATTATTTCTTTGCCGGTTTTCTTCCGGGAGTCTTTTTTGCAGTAGTTTTCTTTCCTGCTGTTGCCTTTTTTGCAGTAGCCTTCTTGGCTGTTGTTTTCTTTGCAGCGGCAGTTGTCTTCTTTGCAACAGGCTTTCTGGTCTTTACTTCCTTCTTTGCAGTTGCAGCTTTCTTTGCTGTAGTTGCCTTTTTTGCAGTAGCAGCAGTCTTCTTTGCAGGAGCCTTCTTTACTGTAGCAGCCTTTGCAGCATTGTTAGCGTTAATTACAGCCTGAGCACCGGCAAGGCGGGCAGCAGGTACGCGGAATGTAGAGCAAGAAACGTAGTTAAGACCAATCTTGTAGCAGAGTGCGATAGAAGCAGGGTTTCCACCGTGCTCACCGCAGATTCCAAGGTGAAGATCAGACTTTACAGAGCGACCCTTCTCTTCAGCAATTTCCATGAGAGCTCCAGGACCGTCCTCATCGAGTACGTTGAATGGATCTTCGTCAAGAATCTGCTGCTTGAGGTAAGAGTTAATGAACTTACCATAGTCATCGCGGCTGAATCCGAATGATGTCTGTGTAAGGTCGTTTGTTCCGAAGCTGAAGAAGTCTGCATATTCAGCAAGCTTGTTTGCAGAAAGAGCTGCTCTCGGGAACTCAACCATTGTTCCGATTTCGAATGAAAGGTTTGTACCCTTTTCTTCGTTAACCTTGGCAATAACAGCCTCGGCCTGAGCACGAATCTGCTTAACTTCTTTAGATGTAACAACGTTAGGAATCATGATGCGAACATCGTGTGCAATTCCCTTCTTCTCACATGCAGCTGTAGCCAAAGCGATTGCTTCAACCTGCATCTCGTAAATCTCAGGATATGTGATTGCGAGACGGCATCCGCGGTGTCCGAGCATTGGGTTGTGTTCCTGAAGTCCGTTGATCTTAAGAGTAAGTTCGTTGATATCCATTCCAATCTGGCGTGCAAGAGCTTCAATTTCTGCCTTTGCAGTTGGCTGTGGTACGAACTCGTTGAGTGGCGGGTCAAGAAGACGGATAGTAACAGGGTTACCGTTCATTGCTTCGATGATTCCGTAGAAATCCTTCTCCTGAAGAGGAAGAATCTTTGCAAGTGCCTTCTTGCGTTCGTCTGTATTGTCTGCAAGAATCATGTTGCGGAATGAAGGAAGTTTTGCCGGGTCAAAGAACATGTGCTCTGTGCGGCAAAGACCAATTCCCTTTGCACCAAAGCTGAATGCTTTCTGTGCTTCACCAGGCTGATCAGCGTTGGCAAGAACATCAAATCCGCGTACCTTCTTTCCAGAAGCTGTAGTGCGTACTGACTTTCCACGAATCTCGTCTGCCCAAGAAAGAAGTGTATCAAGCTCGTCAGAAAGTTTGGCTTCGTTTACAGGAAGAAGTCCTGCATAAACTCTACCGGTTGTTCCGTCGATTGTGATATTGTCACCCTTTTTGAATGTCTTTTCACCAATCTGTACTGTGTCTTCGCTTGGGAAAGTAACTGCTTCGCATCCGCAAACACAAGGTGTTCCCATTCCGCGTGCAACAACAGCAGCGTGTGATGTACGTCCACCAGTAGAAGTAAGAATACCCTTTGCTGCTACCATTCCGGCGATATCTTCAGGAGATGTTTCCTTGCGAACAAGAATAACCTGCTTTCCTTCTTCTTTCCATGCTTCTGCTTCTGCAGCTGTGAATACAATCTGTCCCTGTCCAGCTCCAGGAGAAGCATTGAGTCCTTCTGCAAGAACTTCTGCTGCCTTTTCTGCCTTTTTGTCAAGTTCAGGGTGAAGAAGCTGGTCAAGCTGGCTTGGCTCTACGCGAAGAAGAGCCTGTTCCTTTGTGATGAGCTTTTCTGCAACCATGTCTACAGCCATCTTAACAGCTGCGGCACCTGTGCGTTTTCCGTTGCGGCACTGGAGCATAAAGAGCTTTCCTTCCTCAACGGTGAATTCCATATCCTGCATGTCGTGATAGTGCTTTTCGAGTCTGTCACGAATCTTGCAGAGCTGCTTGTAAATAGCAGGATTTTCTTCATCAAGCTGTGAGAGTTTTTCAGGTGTGCGGATACCGGCAACAACGTCTTCTCCCTGAGCATTCATAAGGTATTCACCCATGAATACGTTTTCTCCGGTAGAAGGATCGCGGCTGAAACATACACCTGTTCCTGAAGTGTTTCCCTTGTTTCCGAAAACCATAGCCATAACAGTAACGGCTGTTCCCTTAAGGGCACCTTCTTTAATGTTATTGAGTTCGCGGTACTTGATAGCGCGCGGGTTCATCCAAGAACCGAATACAGCGTTGATAGCTGCCCACATCTGCTTTTTTGGATCCTGTGGGAAATCTTCTCCAACAGCAGCCTTGTAAATTGCCTTGTATTTTCCGACCAGTGTCTGAAGGTCAGAAGTGTCCATCTCTGTATCCTGAGTAATTCCCTTTGCGGCCTTTACTTCAGAAATAGCTTCCTCAAACTTTTCGTGGGGAACGCCCATTGCTACATCGCCGAACATCTGGATAAAGCGGCGGTATGCATCCCAAGCAAATCTCGGGTTGTTTGTCTTTTCTGCAAGACCAAGAACTGACTTATCGTTAAGTCCAAGGTTAAGAATTGTGTCCATCATTCCAGGCATAGAAATAGCTGCACCGGAACGTACTGAAACAAGAAGAGGATCCTTTTCGTCACCAAGCTTCTTCTTCATTGATCTTTCAAGCTTTGAAAGATACTTGTCAACATCTGCATTAAGTGTTTCTGGATAGTTCTTTTCGTGCTTGTAATAGTAATCACAAACATCTGTAGAAATTGTAAATCCTGATGGAACAGGAAGACTCAGCGGAGCCTTTGCCATCTGAGCAAGGTTTGCACCTTTTCCACCAAGTTCGGCGCGCATTGATTCATCGCCTTCTGCGTCACCGTCACCAAAGAAATAAACATATTTGGTCTTAGCCATTAATGTCCTCCGTATACGTAAGTAAAATTCAGTATACCGCTAATTTATTTTAACGTCAACGATTATTAATGTTGTGCACTTATTTTTCAACATGTTTTTCAACAAGAATGAGCACGTTTTCAACAAGTTATGCACAACTGTTCCACAACTGTGTATAAGTATCAGTCTTCCATTTTTTTGTAGGCATCAAATTCTGCGAGCATCTCGGGATCCTTGTTTTTGTCAAGAAGAGATACAACAACAGTAACCAACATACAGATAATAAATGCAGGAAGAATTTCATACAGCCCGAAAATCGGATTTACCGAAGCCGGAATATTGTGCCATGCAATAACTGTAATTCCACCTGTGATAAGTCCTGCTATTGCACCCTTTGCTGTTGTTCCCTTCCAGTAAAGTGCAAGAAGTACAAGGGGACCGAATGTTCCGCCAAAGCCGGCCCATGCATAACTTACAAGACCAAAGATTGAACTGTTTGGATTGCGTGCAAGCAGAAGTCCGACAACGGCAACCGCAAATACAGAAATACGGCTTACGTTAAGAACTGTTTTTTCTGATGCATCTTTTTTGATAAGTCCTTTGAAGATGTCCTGTCCGATTGCAGATGAAGCAGAAAGAAGCTGACTGTCTGCTGTTGACATTGCAGCCGCAAGAATTGCACAGAGGAAAATTCCAGCAATGAAAGCAGGATACATTCTTATCATTGACTCACTGAATACAGTTTCACTGCTGCCGAGTACCTTTATTCCTTCAAGTGATATTTCCGATGGATTTGCTCCAAGAAGAATTCCTTTGTTAAGAAGATAAGCAGTTCCCAAAGTTCCGATTATAAAAGTACCGATGTAGGAAATTATCATCCATGTAATTCCGACGCGGCGTGCAGTTTTTATTTCCTTGTTGGAACGTATTCCCATAAAGCGTACGATTATATGCGGCATTCCGAAGTAACCAAGACACCAGGCAAAAGCAGAAACTGCAGACATGGGACTGAATGTTTTGTTTGCAGTAAATGTAACAAGCATATTCTTGCCGAACTCGCCGCTCATAGCCCTTGAACTAAAGTCCCGGACCTGGTCTACAGCATTTCCGATTCCGCCGAGGGAAATTATGGTAATTACAGAAGATATTACGAATGCAACAAAAATGAGCGCACCCTGAATAAAGTCCGTTGTACAGACTGCACGGTAACCGCCCATGATTGTATAGGAAAGAATAATTATAAATCCTATAAAAAGACTGATGTTCCAGTTGAGTCCGAATACAGAGCCGAACAGTTTTGCACAGGCAACAAATCCCGAAGCAGTATAAATTGTAAAGAACACAACAATGAAAATTACAGAAATTACTGAAAGAACATGTGACTTGTCCTTGAATCTGTTTGTGAAAAATTCAGGAATAGTTATTGAATCACCGAAAGCAATTGAACATTTGCGCAAAGGTTTTGCAATAAAAAGCCACGCAAGATATGTTCCTACGATAAGACCGATTGCTGTCCAGAACGTTTCCTTGAAACCGCCCAAATAGCAGAGCCCCGGAAGTCCCATCAAAAGCCACGCCGAAGAATCAGAAGCTTCAGCACTCAAGGCCGTAACCCACGGACCTACCTTGCGTCCTCCGAGAAAAAAATCAGAGGCACTGTTGTTTCCCTTTGCTGAACAGAGTCCAACCAAGACCATAAGTCCCAGATAAAGGACAAAAGCCGCCAAAAGGGCAAAAAGAGTTGCAGTCATAATAACTACCTGCCATAATTTAAAGATGTTATATCTTACAAAAAATGTACGTTCCTTACAACCTCAACAAAAGAAGCCGTTGCAAAAAACTGAATAAAAAAAAGGCTGCCCTTAAGATTCTGTGTCTTCATAACCAAAATCTTTCGGACAGCCGTTTTATATTTTTACCTGAATGAAGTTTATTTCAGAATGCGCTTACAACTTCTCCATTAGGGAAGTTCTTCTGGATGTACTCACGGATCTTTTCGCTCTGAAGTGCCTTTACAAGAGCAACAACACGCGGGTCCTTTTCGTTTCCTGCCTTGACAGCGATGATGTTTACATAAGGAGAGTCTTTTCCTTCTATAAAGAGTCCGTCCTTTGCAGCGCTCAGTCCAGCCGGAATCGCGTAGTTTCCGTTGATTACTGCTGCATCTACATCCTTAAGTGTAAGAGGAAGCGAAGCTGCATCAATTTCTGTAATCTTAATCTTGCGCGGATTCTTTACGATATCAAGTGTTGTAGCGGTGATTCCTGAACCTTCGCGAAGGGTAATGAGTCCTGCAGACTGAAGAAGAAGAAGTGCACGTCCGCCGTTTGTCGGATCATTCGGAATTGCAATTCTTGCCTTTTTCCTAAGGTCTTCGAGCTTTGAAACTTTCTTTGAATAAAGTGCAATCGGTTCAATGTGAATTCCGCCGGCATTAACAAGATGGTATCCCTTTTCCTTGTTTGTTGATTCCATGTAAGGAATGTGCTGGTCAAAGTTTGCATCCAGTTCACCACTTTCGAGTGCGTCGTTAAGAATAACGTAGTCTGTCATTTCGATTACGTTAATGTCTACACCCTGTGCTGCAAGATCATCCTTGACAAGATTGAGCATTTCTGCATGTGGAACAGGTGTTGCTCCGATTTTAAGAGCCTTTCCGTTCTGGGCAAAAACTGCGGCCGAAACTGCTGCCGCTGCAACAAAAGCAATAATTTTTTTCATAATATTCTCCTATAAAAATATTTGAAGACTGTTTCAACAGTCGAAAAGATTTTTATT
>ERZ1026868.199-NODE-199-length-46817-cov-156.244237_pt1 | contig 46817 bp, 96 predicted proteins | sample MGYA00380164_ERZ1026868 | MGnify/ENA primary metagenome ERZ1026868 (study PRJEB33269, sample SAMEA4719800) | human gut metagenome | biome: human-associated habitat; feature: organic feature; material: feces | place: Cameroon | collected 2013-10 ...
AAGTTTATGGTAATCGCTATTGTTATATTAAGTATATTATTAATATTATCTATTATATATAATATATTGTTTACAAAAGGAGTAGCTAAACTTCTAGATCCTGAAACTATTGAACAAAAATATAATTTAATAGCAGATTATTATGAAGACGCAAATAATATTGAAGAAAGTTTTCCGTGTTGTTTACTATTACATTTTCAATTTAATGCGAAGGAATCCGCAAAAATCACAGACTTCTCTAATTATGAAAATTCTAATATAATCGCTTATTCAGTTTTGTCCAAGAGCCCGCCACCACCTGGATACGCAAATCAATTAGAGAAAGACGGCTCTATAAGAATGCTAGTCCGCAATGTTCGAGTAAATAAATATAAGGATGGTGAATATTTTTGGGAGCCTATGTAATTGTTATCTTCTGGATAATTATTTCAGCATTAGTAATGTTTGAATATATTGATGCGATTCAAAGTGCTGGTGAAAATAAATTAATTGTTTGTCTAATATTTTTTATTGGCGGCCCAATATTCGCCGCAAGCGATTTATTACAAAGAATTTTAGATATATTTTTACCGGAAGGGTGGAATGGCGATGACTAAAAAATAGATTAAATATATTTTAAAAAATTTTAAACGAGGCACTACTATTTTATTTATGGGAGTGTCATTTAATCAATATGTTAATCTTGAAGAATTAACTGAAGCAGGATATACTTGTATTTTGCTTGGGGAAGGACAAGATTATTGGCCATATATTCAAGATAATATGATTATTTATGTGGATAATATTGATATTAAATTAAATTGTTATCCATTACATTGTCCTATTTTTGTATATGACAAAAATCGAGTAATGAACGCGGAAGACAGAGATGTGCGTGTTTGGGCAGAAGTGTTAAAAGAGGAGTAATATGAAGATTTATAAATATTTAATTGAAACTCCAGGGTCTACTCACATTATGGACCACTTGACTGATATTGTATCTACTGGATTAGATGTAAATAATAATCCATGCGTTTGGGCAGTCTATGATGAAAAAGTACCAGAAAAATATTTCCAAATTAATGCTGTTGGCACAGGTTGGGAATTGGATAAATATGTAAATAATAATGACAAATATTTAGGAATGATTAATGATGGTGAATATATTTGGCACATTATTAAATCCTCTGGAGAAAAATGTCGTGTAATGGAGGAGAAGTGATTATATGGAAGAAGAAAAAAATTATTTTGATATTGTAATGCGAGAAGGCCAAACAATAGTTCGTAATGAAGGGTCTATTCATTAGGTTGATAGTTTAGGCCGTCTTGTTTTTCCTAAAAATTTAAGACAAAAATATGGTATTGCTCCTGGCGACCGTATGGAATTTTATACTATTGAATACAATGGTGAAATTTATGTTGGAGTGCGAGTGAGTAAACGATATTGTAGTAGAATAGAATATCTACGTGCTAAAGAAGTATTAGATGATTTGGGGCTTGAGATTCCTCAAAAATTAACTGATGCTATTAATGGAGTAATATAATTATGCCTAAATATAAGAGTTTTGGTAATGCGCTTGCTGCTAAAATGCAGAAAAAAGCTAATTATTATGCTACTAAAGCAGTCCATCAAATTGTATGGGGTGAGAACCCTAAGCGTGGTCGTCCTAAGAAGGAGAATAAAAAATGATTCTTGAAGCATTAGCATTAATAGGATTGATTTTATTTTTTCCTATTTGGTTTTTTGGTAGAAATAAAATTAAAAAATAATTTACTATTAAAAAAATTTTACCGTTATCTGAATTGAAAAAAGTTTTGGTGAGAGTTTGTACCAGCCAAACAAAAAAATAAAAATCAAAAAAAATTTTTTCCCGAAACACACCCCCCAGTTTGTTTTTATCTGAGAAAAAATCTGAACACTATCGAGACCTTCTTCGGCTTGGCGCACGCAGAAAGGCTGGACCATCCCCAATACAGCCCCTCAACTCGCAGGACCGCGAATGGGCGTCGCGGTCCTCATTCGCAATAAATACAAACTCCACAAAAAATCTCTCGCAAATTTGTGTATTCTGCCAATAGACAAGCATCCTGAAATGTAGTATAATAATACTATCAAAAGGAGGAACAACCTATGTCTATCATCTACAAAGTCGTGCGCTTCATCACTGCGGTCACTGTCATCGCTGGTATTGGCATCTTGATGTGCCTCATCTGCCTCCCTCATTGAGGGAGGTTTTTTGTTGCCCTAAGATTGTTAAAAATTTAACAATCTCACTCACCCAAGAGACGAGCCGCAATGACACACACGGCACTGTTGATACATTCACTCACGCAGGCGCACGCACGACCAAGAGAGGACAGACAGAGAGGCAAGGCACAGGCAGAGCGAGCCAACGAGCGAGCGAGAGAGAAAGAACAACACACAACACAACACAATGATAGATACATTGTTAATGTATTAACAATGTAGTATAGTAGTATGGTATGGTATGGTGTAAGGCAGGGGTGGGCTATGGGTAGTGGACAGGGCAGGCAGATAGTCCAACAGCAAGAGAGTAGAGCGCGCTTGCCACCGGTCGGGTACACCGGGAACAGCGCAACAATCTAATGTAAGTATTCCATTTCTCTTTTGAGTTTATCACCGTCAACGGCCCTAGTCGCCCAAGGATAAGCCCTCACACTATTGCCAAACAATACAGCGGCGCAGGCGCTGGACAACGCGCATCCCGCAACCCACAGGTCTCACAGAGGGGCGAGCAAGATTGTTAAAAATTTAACAATGTGAGAGCCAAGAGTAAGAGAGTAAAGAGTGCGCTTGCGCAGGTAGCAAGCAGGATACACACGGCACAGTTGATACATTCGCTGTCCGAGCAAGATTGTTAAAAATTTCACAATGTGTGGAAGTGGCGAAGTCGCTGTTTAAGTGTTAAAAATTTCACATTCACTGTTGGATGCCGAACACGGTCGCAACGCCCCAGACTTCACCACGTTAAAGTGATAAAGAAAAAAAATCGCAAATCCGATTGTTAAAATAATTACAATCTTCGTCCCGAAAATAAATAGGTTATTTTTGAAAAAACCTCTTGACAAATTACCCTAAGTGTGCTACAATGATTACAGTAAAACAAAGGAGGACGATACAATGTCTAACATCTATGGAGTCTGCTACACCACCAAAGAGCCTGTTGTCTACAACAGAGGTACGAAGTGGGAGAAAACCTGTTCTGATTTCCTGTTCGTTCAGGCACGCAAGGACAATGGCACAGAGCTGGTAAACAAGCTGAACGCTATGCTTGCCGAGGGTGTGGAGAAGTACGAACTGCTGGACTTGACCAAGATTGACCATTTCTATCTTGACCAGTCCGAGGAAATGTATTAAGGAGGAGATAGCTATGACACGCACTATCGCTAATACTTACATCTGTATCAACGCCGAGGGACAGACCCTTTCCATCATCGCCCGCACGGGCAACGAAGCCCACAACATCGCAATAGGCTTTTTGCGGAAAGCCAACATTGTGAGCGTTCGCCGTGTATTCAAGTCCGGCAAGCTGGGCAAGGAAATTCTGAAAATCAAATAAAAAAATAGGGCGCAAGCCCTATTTTTTTTTTGAAAAAACTATTGACAAATCCCGCAACAGGTGTTATAATGAATACAGAAATTAAGAAATGAGGTAAACACCATGAACACTAATTCCAATCTCTCCAACACCGCTTTCCAGTCCCTGCTCCGCACCATCCGCAACTATCGTGAAACATCTCGCCCGTTCTCCGCAATCACTACTTACAATGAGTTTTTTGACCGCATGAGCCAGGAACAGCGGGAAGAAGCGTATGAAGCACTCACCGGAAAGCTGGATTAACAGGGCGCAAGCCCTGTTATTTTTTTGAAAAAGGTATTGACAAACATAAATAAGCGTGTTATAATAAATACAGAAATTAAGAAATGAGGTACACAAAATGAAGAACATCTATGAAATCGAGAACATCATCGACGAGATCCCTGCTGATGACTGGGCTGGCATTTGTAATCTAATGGACTACTACTATCAGACGAATTTCTCCGCTGACGCTGAACAGAGACTGGCAAGAGCAATCGCTCCCTATAACCTGACTGTTGAGGAAATCATCACCTGGGACGCTGAATAAGCGTCCTTTTTTCTGCTGTTGGATTGTTAAAATTTTAACGAGCGCCGTCGCCCCCAACAAGCGCGTGGCGCCCCGAAATATTATACCACAGCCAGCCACCAGTTGTCAAGAGAAAAATGCGGAAATTTTACACAAAAATCGCAATCCCGATTTATGTAGTTTGCCAATAGACAAAATGAAATAAGCGTGTTATAATGAGTACAACAAAACAACAAAGGAGATACAAAAATGATTAACATTCGTTCTATCCGCAAGCTGGGCAACAATGACGGGCTGACCCTCAAAATGGGCAAAAAGGTAAACTATAAATCCGGCTGGCAGGTCGCCACAGAGGGCATCGAGTGTAAGACCGCGCAAGAAGCCATTGACGCGGTGAGAGACTACGGCGGCAACTGTGGGGTGTGGTACAGTGAGGGTATTTGGTTCGTTGATAAGTCTAAGCGCGTGGCAACAAAGCGCGAGGCAATGGAAATCGGCAGAGCGTGTAACCAAATTTCCGTGCTGAAATGGGCAACTATGACGCTGGCGTATTGCTAAAATAATAGGGCGCAAGCCCTATTTTTTTTTTGAAAAAATTTTGAAAAAAGTATTGACAAATCCCGAAATAGGGCGTATAATGAATACAATAAAAGGAAGGAGATAATTAAATGGAATGGATTTTTATAGGGCGTGTTGAGTCTATGGGTTTTGGTTATGACGAATACACTAATGAAGATAACACTAAATGCCGGCAGATATGGGACGATGGCTATGAAGAAATTTTTGAAATTTCTTAAAAAAACTATTGACAAACTGCGTTTAACCTGCTATAATTAAACCATCAAAAGAGAGGAGATACTACAATGGTCGACAAGTTCAATACCTACTACAACAATCTGATGCTGATGAAGAAAGCGGACATTATCCGCGAGGGCATCACCTGGGGCTTCTGGGCTGACACTCCGGGCAACATCAAAGAGCTGATGACTTGGAAGAAAGTCCTGCTGGCTCGGTCGGTGGCTGACAGAGCGGTGCGGCTGGAACTCCGGGGCTACTAAGACAAGGGCGAAAGCCCTTGTTTTTTATATGGCATTATGCCCATAATTCGGTTGAAAATTTTGGTCATTTTGCCTATTGACAACTCGCCCCATTTGTGGTAAAATTGAGTCGCGCGCCCACGGGCCTGGCGCGCGAAATTTACCATTATACCACGTCCCAGCAATTTTGTCAATAGGCATTATGCACAAACATCAAGCATTTCAAATCCCGAAATTTGGTTATTTTGACTATTGACAGGCGGGCGCACCTGTGCTATACTGTATACATAAAGTAAAGGAGGTCATCATTATGACGCGTGAGTACAAGGTTCGGTTCATCGACAGCGAAGCCCAGCATAGCGAGACTGCTACCATCCAGTGGGATGTTGATACCAGTATATGCGATTGCCTTGAAGAACAGCTGTATATCCTGTGGGAGCTGCGTCCTCTGGAACGGGAATGGCGTAGACAGTTCTGTACTAACGGCTGGACGCGGTTTATATATGGCCTATATGAGCAGTTTTCCGTGTCTTATCCCTGGGACAATTCCAATATCATCACCGTTGAAAAAATCCAGGCTTGACCTGGATTTTTTTTATTTTATGCTTGACAACAACCAATAGGTGTGCTATAATTGTATTATCAAATGAGGGAGGTATTCAAGATGGAATACAGTGTAGTAGTCAATGATGTCGAAGTCGTGCGCGTGAGCGGTGATGAAGCGGCGTGGAACAAGTTTGAAACAGCGTGTGAGCTGGTGCGGTTGATGATGGCTGACCCCGACTGCTGTGATGAAGCGTGGGCTGAACTCCGCGAGGTGAGCGGTGAGCCTATCGCCCGCTTTGATGAAAACGGTATGAGCGAGTGCGGCGCAATCCGCGGAATGTGAGGTGCGACAAATGAATTTCAGTAATACATTTATCAACAGCGTTCTCCGCTATGGCGAGTATCTGACCGATGAACAGTATACTACGTGGGACAAGCACCACTACCGTCTGCGGGCTATCCGCTATAACGGCAAACTGTACTGGCACAAGATGGTGGATGGCGAAGTGGTTGAATTTAAGGTTTTGAGGTGAGACTATGAGACACGAAAGACTGTGGCAATGGGCTATGGGACTAATCGTATTTTTCGGTTTCGGCGGTGTGCTTCTGTTTCTCTGTCTCATCGGCATAGGAATTATAAACTAATGAGCCAAATTTTGGCTCATTTTTTTGTGTATTTTAACTATTGACAAAATAGCATTTTTAAGGTATAATTTTGGCCGACCGCGCACGGCCCACGCGGTCGGAAATTCCATTATACACCCTGCTAGCCAATTTGTCAAGCATTTTGTGTTCGTTTTTTTCAACAATTTTTTATCCCGAAATTTGTGCAGATTGACGGTTGACAACAGCCAATAGGTATGCTATACTTATACCATCAATTAAAGGAGGTCATTCAAATGGCTACTATCGCAATCCTCGCAATCCTCGCCCTCGCTGGCTTCGCTGGCGTTCAGTGTGTCGGGGGGTATATGGTCTATCGTCAGACGCACGACTGGCACTTCCTCGTTGGCTCTATCCTATATGGCGTTGCCTGTATCGGTCTGGTGCGCTTCGTGTTCAATATGGGGTGGTAATATGGAAAACTACACTATGTCGAACCATCTGACAGAGGAGCGGGCTAACCGGCTCGCCCTCTTACAGGAATACCTCGGATATTCCGACCGCGTGATGATTGAGGTCATCGACCAGCGACAGACCGCCCGCCTGCGTTTGCTCTCAACTGGCATTATCCTCGTGCTGGACTTATATGAGAATTTCATCATCACCGCATATCCCGCAACATTTGAACGGGCTGTCGCTATATACAAGAGTGCTGGTAAAAACCGCCTGCCCCAGCAGTTGGTCAAGCGCATTCGCAAGAATGAGGAACGCCACCCCGAATTTTATGTGGTTAAGTAGAAAATTGGGGCTTGACAACAAGCCCTATTTCTACTATAATAGATAATACCAAGAGAAAGGAGAATACCAAAATGGAATTTATCGAAGCCCCTATTTATGTCAAGTTGAGTGATGAAGAACGCGATGCACTCCATAAAGCCTATACCATTCTGAACGACCTTGCGTGCGCCGCCGAAGAAGATGACAGCGAATACATCGGCAATCCGCTGACTGGTGATGGCTATGGGCGTTTTGATGTGAGCCAAGCCGCCGAAATCTGCCGAGTGTTCGCACCCGCTGAAAAACTGGAAATCAGTAATTGAGGGAGGGAAACAAAATGGAAGTTATTAAAGCCCCCATCTATGTCAAAATGACAGAGGAGGAGCGGAAAACCCTGCGAGATGCCTATGACATTCTGAATGAATTGTATGATGTTATCGCCGACAATGACTGTGAGTATGCGGGCGATACTTGCGGGAATGTCTATGACAGAGTAGATGTCGCGCTTACGGCTAATGTGCTTCAAATGCTTGCCCCTACTGAAAAAGTGGAAATCAGTACAAAAGGGAGGTAAGACAAATGAACATCATCAACTCAAACGTTCAAGTTCAGCTCACCCAAGAGGAAAAGAACAAACTTCAAGATGCCCGCGAGGTCATTTCCCATCTGTTCGATTTGATGTATGACTACGAACAGGAATACGCCATTTCCAACATTGGCGAAGAGTATTCTATGAGCCAAGTCCGTGATACCTCAAACCTGCTGGCCGCGCTTATCGGGTCTGATAAAATGCGGTTAGAAAATAAATAAAAAAAATGTGGGAGAAATCCCACATTTTTTATTGACAACAACCAAGAGGTGTGGTATAATGTAGACAATAAATAAAGGAGGATACCCCGAATGACTACTTTTGCAATCAGAACTGAACTGGCTGACCGTTATTGCGTAAAGCCTGACAAGGTGAGATGTTCCAACTGTGAATACTGGGGTTATAACCACGGCAAGGTAATGAACAGCATGGGCGAGAGTAAATGTATGAAGCGAAAGAACGAGCGCACCTGGTGTCGTCAATTCTGCCGGGGTTTCGTTCCAAAATCGGGAAAGTAAATCATTTGGGCTGGATAAACAAAAATCCAGCCCAATTTTTGTATAATTTTCTACTTGACATTTGCGGCCGCGCGCTCACGATTGTGGCGCCCGGCATTTTTGTCAATAGGCATACTTCACAAATTTTTCGCCGCAATTTTGTGCATTTTGACGATTGACTTCTATCCCGTAATACGGTATAATGGCTATACTGAAACAAGGAGGTAAGAACAATGGAGTTGAAACAAGCGTATCAGATGGTTTTCAATGACCTGTGTAAATGTCGTATGTTCCTGGGGTTCTATGATGCTATCAATGGCAATCCCCATTATATGCACGGTATCGAGACAGTTATGGAAGTCATCGCCAATCGCGCATATAATGATGATTTCGCCGAACAGTTCGCCGGAGTGTTCACGTCCAATGTAGAAGGGAGTAAGCATAATGTCTGATTTTCAGAAGAAAACCCTCAAAAGGTATGCGCGCAATTTCCTCATTCTGTGCGGTTTTATCCTGCTGGTGTATGGTATGATAAAGTCCACGCTGGTGCTGTACGCGGCTGTTGCGATTATGGTGCTAACTATCGTGGGCGCGTGTGTATGGTCTATGGTAGACTCTGTTCGCTGGGACTGGCGGTTGCGCGGCAAACTGACAGAGGACGAGTACAAGGTGTACCAATCCTGTGAAAGAATGTTCGGCTGGGGGGATGATAAATACTTGCCGACTGGTGAGCAAATTGTGTGGATGGCTGAAAACACTGACCATTCCTGTGATACATTGTGGAGTATGTTCAACAAATTGACGGAGGGGCATTAACGCCCCTCTTGTCAGGTTTAGTCCTGACTAACTACACGGAACAAAAAAACAGTCCTGTGAGAATTTAACCACGGCAAAAATTTTTCTTGACATTTTTAATTAAATGTGTTATTATTATTATACTGAAAAAGGAGTGATGAAAATGAACGCAATTATTCTATTCATTGTCTGTACCGCTGTGAATGTGGTGTTGTCCACTATCAAATCCATTCTCACGGTCAAGGGCAATAAATGGGTAGCCGCCGCAATCAATGCGCTGACCTATGGATTTTATTCCTATGTCATTATCCTGACCAACATTGATGGCGTTTCCACGCTGGCAAAGATGGGCATTACTGCCGCCTGTAATTTCATTGGTGTGCTGGCGGTCAAGTGGGTGGAGGAACTGGCGCGCAAGGAAAAGTTGTGGAAGATTGAAATGACTGTCCCTACAAAGTATCGCGCCGCTGTTGATTTTGACCTGCGAGAAGTTCCCCATTCATACATTGAGATTAGCGACAAGCACACACTGTTTAATTTCTATTGTGCCACGCAAGCCGAAAGCAAAAAGGTCAAGGACATTGTGGCACAGTATGGCGCAAAATATTTCGTGGCAGAAAGCAAAAATTTGTAAAATAGGGGTTGACAAATCAACCCCTATGTGTTAGAATGGTATCATCAAATAAGGGAGGACAACAAAATGGAAATGATTAAAGTGTCCAACGACCACACCGGCGAAATCCTTGAAAAGAAGTTCGTAGACCCCGCGGACGCGGACGACTTCGAGTTCATTCTCGACTTCCTTGAAGCGAGGTATGAACGCTACCACAACGACGTACAAATTTACTAAGGAGGTACAACAAATGATTACTATTCTGATAACGGTTATTGCCCTCGGCATTTCGTTCCTGTTTACTGCTGGGCTGGTCTGGCTTCTCTGCTGGCTTCTCCCTATGATTGGGATAACAGCCATCGGCTCTATCGCCATCGTGTTTTCGTGGAAACTGGCGTTGGTTATTTGGCTCATTATCGCACTCCTGCGCTCTATTTTCAGCATCACTGTCAAGAAGTAATAATTGAAAAATCTCCCAAACTTGGGAGATTTTTTTTGTCTATTTTGCCTATTGACAAACGCCCCTATTTGTGGTATACTCGGCCGAGCGCCCACGGCCCTGGCGCTCGAAATTTCCATTATACACCCTGCCAGCAATTTTGTCAATAGGCAAATTGAACAAATTTGACCAAGGGCGCATCCCGAAACATTGTGCGAAATGACCAAGAGAAAATCGAAAAAAACTGTTGACAGATTGCGTTTTATCCTGTATAATGGTACTACAATCAAGAAAGGAAGTTGATACAATGACGATTTACTTAGATTTAGACGGCACGGTTGCCGACCTGTACGGCGACCCCAACTGGCTGGCAAAGCTGGAAGCCTCTGATGCAAGCGTATATGCGAATGCCCGTCCGCTTGTGCATCTCTCCACCCTCGCCCGCTACCTGAACCGTTTACAGGCACGGGGCTACAATATCGGCATCATCAGTTGGCTGTCCAAGAGTGGAACGGATAAGTTCAACGCCGAAGTAGCCGAGGTCAAGCGGGAATGGCTGGCAAAGCATCTCCCCAGCGTCAAGTGGGACGAAATCCACATTGTTCCCTATGGCGTTCCCAAATCTACCTGCGCCACCTGCCCCGCGTCTATCCTGTTCGATGATGAACAGCGAAATCTCAATGAGTGGACGGCAAATACTCACAATATGGCATACAATGCCGACCTGCTTATGGAAATCCTGCGCCACCTGTAAAAAAAAGCAGATAGGGGCTTGACAACCTCGCCTCTATCTGCTATAATATGTAATGTAATTAAGGTACGGGAAACGATGGTACGCCCGACCAAGAGAAAAGGAGAATGAACAATGAAAAATATCTACTGCACGCTGGACACTGAAACGGTAGGCGGCGCGGCTCACCCCACGGGAATGTATAATGTGGGCGCGATTATCCACGACCGCAAGGGCGAAATCCTTGCCACCACTTCCCTGCTGGTGATGGAGCATTATGACGAAATCGCCACCGATGGCTATGCCAAGAAGAATTTTCCCAAGTATGCCGAACGGCTCAAAGCAGGCGAAATCTCCGCTATCGCCACGGAGCGCGAAGCCTATGAGGTAATCAAAAACCTGTGCGACCATTACGGCGTCCGCTATGTGATGGCATACAACAGCGGTTTTGACTTCTGTAAGACCTGTTTCCGCGACCTGCTGGACACTTTCGAGTTCATTGACCTGTACCTTATGGCACTGGAAACTATCACCCATAAGAAGTCCTATGCGGAATACTGCCGAGAAAATGGCAAGCGTTCCAAGAACGGCAAGACCTGCGCGACTTCTGTTGAAGCGGTGTATGGCTATCTCCACGGCAATCCTGACTTTGAGGAAGAACACACCGCGCTTTCTGACGCTATGCAGGAAATGGAAATTTTCCTTGCTTGTCAGAAGATGCACAAGAAGTATACGAAGAACGTCCACGCATGGGACGCACCCTTTGAGGTAAAATGTTTTCCCAAGTTTTGAGATTGGGGCTTGACAGCCCCTTTCTCTTGTGGTATAATGTCTATACTAAGATAAGGAGGTAAGCGAAATGCCGAAGCAAGTTCTGTTTAAGAGCGACCATTCCGATGGCGTTCAGGCGGGTATTCAGACTGATGATGGAAACATTATCTGCGCCTGTTGTGGTGGAGTATTCGAGGGCGAGGAAACCACCATTCTTCACGAGTTCTACTATTGGGTTGATTTTTCCGAATGGATTGGCGACCCTGACCTGACTGAATACCGCAAGCACGACACCCCGTAAAAAAAATTTGGAATGGGGGTTGACAAAGCCCCCATTCCGTGCTATAATAACATTACAAAATCAAGGTAGGGGAAACGATGGTAAGCCCCACCAATAGAAAAGGAGAAAAAAACTATGAAAGCTCGCTATGCTAACCTGACCCAATTCAACCGCGTGGTCAAGACCTACAAGTGGTTGGTAGACCTGTTCGGAAACAAGGAGTTCACTTCCGAGGACTTCACCAAGGCAAAGCATAACTACCGGCGGTATACCTACAATTCCCTGTCGTTCCTGCGGGACGAGGGTATCATCAAGGTGGTACGCACCGAGAACACCACCAAGGAAATCAGGCTCGACCCGTGGGAAGCGGAAAGCTGGATGATTGACAAGAATGGCAACGCCCTGATGACCGAGTATGACTGGCTGCGTTTGCCGGAAGTGGCACAGCGCGCTCTGCTGGCTATGAATGGTCAGGACTTCCGCGTTGAGCGCAAGGACACCAAGACCGTGGAAAAGGAAAAGTACATTTACACGGTCAATCCCGCCGGTATGCTGAACTGGCGCAAGGGCTACGCCCGTCTGTTGGCTATGAGGGCTGACGCGCTGGCGGGCGAAATCGCAAACCTGAACGAAAAGCGGGACGCATTTCTCGCTTGTCAGATGGACTAAAAATGAGGGGATTTTCCCCTCATTTTTTTGTGTATTTTTACCTATTGACAAACACGCCTGGGTGTGGTATAATGGCCGGCCGATTTCGCGCGTCTCGGCCGGAATTCACCATTATACACCCCGCCAGCAATTTTGTCAATAGTTTTTTTACACAAATTTTTTTATTTATTTTTCCTGAAACTTGTGTAGTTTGCCTATTGTAATCCGCGCTCACCTATGGTACAATACATAATGTCAGGAGGGAACAGCAAGTTGCTCCTCAGGGGAGCCACGCTGGCGGGTGTGATAACTCGGTAACTGACCCGCATTTTCCCTCTTGACAACTGGCACTGAATGTGCTATAATGGGTAATGTCAGGAGGGGAACGGCACGGCAGATGCGTCTAATGTGTCGCCTGTGTAGACAGGTTTCAGAAATTTGAAAAAATTTCAAAAAACCTCTTGACAATCTCAAGCACCTGTGCTATAATTGATAATGTCAAGAGGGGAACGCTCCACTCCAGAAATTGGTGGGTGCGCAACCACCGAGAGTACCGAAAGAGTGGGTGTAGACCACGCGGTAAAGCCTGAGCATGGAGCGGAAAGTGAGCAATTTGTGAGCAAGGTACAGACCGAAACCTCTAATCGGACTGCGACGCAATAACATGGCAACATTCTTGTCCGTATTCCGGGGTTGTAAGTCGTGTGAAACCCATGTGGAGCGTTTCCCCTGTTGACACTATCAAAAAAAATCAAGAATTTTGAAAAAAACTCTTGACAATCCCAGCGCAAGCTGTTATAATAGATAATGTCAGGAGGGCAAAGCCCTCAAAACCAAATGGAGAAAGGAATTGATACTATGTCTAACACTAACACCACCACCCGTAAGCCCACCAAGCGCGACCACTTCAACGCCCTGCTGAAGCTGTCCGAGGTCAAGGCAGACCCCAAGCTGGTTGAGTTCATCACCCACGAAATCGACCTGCTCGACCGCAAGAACACCGTGGACAAGAAGCCCACCAAGACCCAGCAGGAGAACGAGGTCATCAAGACCAGTGTTCTGTCCGCTATGGAAGCCAACCGCCTGTACTCCATCAGCGAGATGCTCAAGGAGTTCCCCGTCTGTAAGGACATGAGCAATCAGAAGCTGTCCTCCCTCGTTCGGCAGATGGTGCTGGACAAGCAGGTGGAGCGCGTGGAGGATAAGCGCAAGGCGTTCTTCCGCAAGGTGAGCGAGTAAACCGCCCAAGGGTGGGGAGAAATCCCCACCCTATCCCCGAAAGGAGCAAGCGCATGAATGAGCGAATTGCCGACCTCATGCGAAAGCTGGATTGTACCGAAGCCGAAGCCAAGGACATTATTGTTCAAGATGCTATCATCGACAAGGGTGGCAATCCGTTTCCGCTGACCGAGGAACAGGAAAAGGCAAGCAAGAAAGCGCGTGGAGTAGGACGCCAGCCGACCGCGTATAAGTTCGCGCCAAGAGAAAAAAAGGTCAATCCTACTAAGCAGGGCATTATTACCTTGCTGACCGAGACAATGACCACATACGGCGCAACTGACCTGAATGTCAGTAATGCGGAGCGTGAATTTTCATTCATTCTTGATGGAACAAAATACAAGGTAGTGCTGTCGTGTCCACGCAAGTGAGGGAGAGAAATTCTCCCTCATTTTTTGTGTATTTTTACCTATTGACAAATCAGAGCGCGTGTGGTATAATTGGGCCGGGCGCTTACGGTCCTGGCGCCCGGTTTTCGGCACATTATACAATTTCAGAAATTTTTTCCGCAAATTTTTGTGCATTTTGCCTATTGTAATTCTCCTGTAATGTGCTATAATGATGATACTGAAAGGAGCGATGAACGATGGAGTTTCCGAGAGTTCAGGATTTTATCCTGACCATTCAGCAGGCGGTATCTGAAAAGCCGAGACTGGTCAGACGGGCAGACAGTCTGTGTAATGTCATTCACAACGCATACCCTAATGTCAAGATTGCGTCCAGCAACGGCGCGACCAAGGAATGTCTGGTGTTCCCTGAATTGGGCTATGTCCTCAAATGGTCTATGGAGACGCGGGACGCAGAGCGGGAAGTGGCTGTGTATCAGAAAGCCGTAGAAGCAAATCTCGCTGATTTCTTCCCCGCCACTATGTTGGCTGGCTACATTACCTCCCCCCGTGATGGTGAAGCGATTGCGTTCACCGCTCAACAGATTATTACTAACAGTGCCCATAAAATCTGCTGGGCAGAGGGCGGACTTCAAGGGCGTCTCGTCCGTATCGCAAAGACTGTCCCTGACTGCCGAGTTAATCAGATTGAGCGACAGTTCCGCAAGGCAGACCAAAATGGCTATGGGCGCGACCTCGATGGATTGTGGGCAAAAGTTGCCGTTTCCCTCCACGGCAAGCGCAAGGTTATCGCCCTCTGTGAGTTCGTCAAGAAGTATCACATCAACGACCTCCACGGCTCAAACATTGGATACATTGGCATTTCTCCTGTTATCCTCGATTTCTCCGGTTATGGCGTTCGGGATGAATTAGAATTTTGAAAAAAACTCTTGACAAACCGCCCCGCCTGTGCTATAATACATAATGTGAGGTGAAGAAAATGAAATGGCGATTGTATCGACCACCTTAGTAATCAATCATTGTTTGATTAGATAGTTTAATGATTGATTATATTTATACCCCAGCCAAGATGGATTTTAACAGAGTGTTTGTCCCCTAAACAGTTTCTTCTCAAACGCCATCTTGAACCCCTCGTTAGAAATTGGGACTGGGTACGAAGTTCTAACCACATTCACCGCGTGCCGAGAAAGACCATCTATGTGGGCATTGCGCCCAGCTGATTGGGTCTGCTGTGTAGAAGTGGGCTGGCTGTCCGGACGGCTGGCGAGTATCAACAAGGGAACCAGCGTAGTAGCCAACTACGCTGGTTTATTTTTGTGTAAATTGCCTATTGACAAATGCGCTCGAATGTGCTAAAATGGGTCGGGCGCTCACGGCTGTGGCGCCCGAAATTTCCATTATACCACGTGGCACAAATTTTGTCAAGTGTTATTTTACACAAATTTTGGATGTTGAAAATCCCATTTTTTGTCATTATTGACTATTGAAATCTGCCCAAGGGTGTGGTAATATATAATTGTTCCAAGGGAGAGGGCAAGAGCCTCCGGCGGGGCGTGTACCTTAAAAAAATTCCACAAATCCGAAAAAAAAGTTTTGACAAGGCTTCGGGTCTGTGTTATAATATAGATGTTCCAAGAGGGAAACAACAATATGGTGGGCGACACCTAAAAACGCAGAAAGGGTTGATACTATGACTAACACTACTTCCACCGCTACCCGTCGTATGACCAAGCGGGACTATTTCACCGCCCTCAAAACCTTTGCCGAGGTGGGCGAGTTCAAGTTCCCCACTTCCCAGCGTATCGGCACTTCCGAGGACTTCGAGACTGTCTATGTGGATGTGTCTCCCGCAGAGATGGCGGAGTTCGCCAAGCATGAGCTGGAACTGCTCGACCGCAAGAACACCGTGGACAAGAAGCCCACTGCCACCCAGCTGGCAAACGAGGGTATCAAGTCCGACATCAAGGCGTTCCTGGACGCCCACAAGGGCGAGAAGTACACCGTCTCCGCACTGATGAAGTCTGTCCCCGCTATCGCCGATGCGTCCAACCAGAAAGTCTCCTCTCTGGTGCGTCAGATGGTCATTGACGGTCTGGCAGAGCGTATCGAGGATAAGCGCAAGGCGTATTTCACCGCCAAGTGAGACAAGAGGGGGAGATAACCTCTCCCCCTCTCTCCCCTAAAATCTGAAAAGGCGGTGTTTTATGGCTGACATTTCCAAAACCGAATGGCTGAAAAACGCTATGGCGAAAATGGGCTGGACTGCCGATGAAGCGGAAGCCGTGTGGAACTCTGACCGAGAAATCGACAAGGGCAAGAAACAGGATTTTGACCTGTCGAAAGAACAGCTCAAAGTCGCACAGAAATTCGCCAAGACTGGCACACGCAAGACCCCCACCGCATACAAATTCACCACGAGAGAGCGCAAGGCAAATCCCACGAAAGCGTCCATTATCGCTGAATTGGCAAGATTTTTGACCGAAAACAGCGAAAATGCCTGCGAAAATGTGGAAATAACTAACAAAGAGAGGCAGATTGCGTTCAAAATCGCTGACAACTGCTATGAATTGACGCTTGTTCAGAAGCGCAAGCCGAAAAGTTGAGAAAATGGGGGAGAAATCCCCCATTTTCCCCGGAAATCGAGGAAAAAGTGTGAAAAACAAGGAATTTTTGTATGTTGGACACTATTATGATGAAAATGGTGTCTACATTCTGAAAATCGGCACGACTAACGACTTAAAGCGCAGACAGCAGGAGCATACACGAAACTACAAGAAATCGCCTGTTTACCGTCTACCGAAAACTGGCAAGTTCATTTACGATTTTTCGCTACCGCTCTCCAAGTACAATACTCTGCGCTACGAGGACAAAAACCGTGAACGCTGGCAAAAACTGGGATACGGCGAGTTTGTGAGAAATGACAGATTTGCGTGCCCTGTGAAGCCGAAATTTGTTGAAATTACCATTCGTCGAACTTACCAAATCGCTCTCGATTGAGGGCGATTTTTTTATTTAATTTGACTATTGACAACGTCCTCTGATTGTGGTATAATTGGTCGGCCGCTGACATATGTGGCGGCCGGTTTTTCTGTCAATACACATTTTCAACAATTTTTCCACCGAAAATTTGTGTAAATTGACTATTGAATTTTGTCCCGAAATGCGCTATACTATAAACAATCTGAGGGAGCTGGAACCCACCAACAGCACGGAGGTATCTATGAATAAGAGCCAGTTTTTTGACCACGAAATCGAGTTTATCCAGTCTGAGGATTTGCGCTCTTTCGTGCGTTTCTACTTCGACTGCCGCGTACCTGCCTATTTCTGGACAAGCGGGGCAAGTTCTTCCGGCAAGTTTCATCCCGCTATGAGCCAAGGCGAGGGCGGTTTGGTACGCCACACAAAGGCGGTAGCGTGGTTTTGCGAGGAATTGCTCCGTATGAGCCAATGGGCGTATCTGTCTGACGAGCGCAAGGACTTCGCAAGAGTTGCCTGTCTGCTCCACGATACTGCCAAGTATGGCGTGTATGACGAAATTAACAAGGACGATTATCCCCGCCACGGGTCTATCGCCGCAAACTGTGTTGAGCGTGCGTGGCTGGTATTCTTCGAAGAAGATTGCCCTTATGAGTTGACACACGCCCTCACTTCTCACATGGGTCAGTGGACTACCGATAAGGAGGACAGACCGTTCACTCCTATCGACAGACTGGTACACATGGCTGACTATGTGGCAAGCCGAGCGTTTATCGACATTCCGGCAATCACCGCTGACTATAACGACAAGGCGGAACTGGACGAAATTTCGCCTGAACTGCCGTGGGAGGAGGAATGAGCGTGACACCGCGTTTTTACTTCAATGCTGACGAAAACCTGTGCGCCAGCGAACACTGGGTTATCCAGTATCTACACATTCAGAATCCCGACATAGACGAGGATGAAATCGAGGGTGAACTCCATTCCCGCCGAGAGTATTTCGGGTGGTATGAGTGCCAAGTGTCCGATGACATTTTCGATGAATTTTGTTGAGGGTGGAGAAATCCACCCTCTTTTTTTGTTCATTTTGCCTATTGACAAATTGGGCCAGGTGTGGTATACTAAAAGGGGAGGTACAACGGGCCGAGCGCGGGCGCTGCGGTCCGAAATTCCATTCTCCCACCCCATATGGAAAATTTTCCGTAATTCTAGCGACCCTCATATGCGCGCCAAAAATCCCAAAAAGCCGAGGCGCCGCTCGGTACCCATATGCCGCCCGGTTTGACATAAAAAAAAATTTATGTTATAATATTAAAAAAAACCATTTTTTTCCCACTTGACTTTAAAAAAAATTTTTGGTATAATATGTATATACAAAATGAAAAGAGGTTATTTTAATGGATAAGAACGATATTCTGGCTCGCCTGATGAACGGCGAGAGCGCCGAGGATATTGCTAAGGAAATGACTGCGATGCTGAATGATGCCTCCAAGGCATATGCTGACCAGAAGAAGGACAAGGAAAAGATGGCCCGAGCGGAAGCGGTTGCCGATGCTATCAACGACTATGCGGCCTATGTCGGCTACAAGGGCGCAGAGTTGAAGGGCGAGGACGTCATTAAGGTGATGGACAGTTTCCTGAAATTCTATAAGGACCCCGGCAATTTCAAGATTGAACTCCCCGGTTTCCGTTTTGAGACGAGAACTGATAAGCCCACCAAGAAGGGCAAAACCGTAGATGAAATCCTCAACGACTGGATTTCTCGCATTTAATTTCGAATAACGTGTCGGCCCAGGTATTTTTCATCTGGGAAATTGGCAATTTGAATACCTGGGCTCGACGTTTTTTGGAAAGGGTACCTTGAAAAATTCAGAGGATAACGATAACGATGAAATTGAGTGATGAGTTAGTACCGAGCGGGGGCACCACAATTCTCTCATCAAAAACTCATTTCTAAATATTTTTAAATATTTTTAATATTTATGGCAACGATTAAGAAAAACATTACATACATTATAACAATTCATCAACCCATTAATGGTTCCCCGCTAACCATTTAAATAGTTATTGGAATAGGTTTATTAGTTTTTCTATTCCAATAGCAGGAGATAAAACAAACAAATAAAAAAAATGTATTGATCTCAGAAAAAATCACCAAGAAAAAAAATGGAGTGGCGATAAACCACTCCATTTTTTTTATTTAAACATCAAATCACTTAAAATATCATTGTACGCCGATTCCAGGAGAGAATCAGCGAGAGATGTGTCGACATCAAGGTTAATCTCCGACTTCTCATTACTTTCCACCAGTCCAGGAGAGGAGATATCAGAGGTCGGACGTTCTTGTTTTTTCCAGGGTGATTCCCATTTACGATTTAGACTACCATCTTCACTAATAGTCGCAATCCAATAGCCATCAACAATAAGAGCATTATTATAATCATACAAGACATAAACATTATCACCCAAATCATCATACTTAGAGCGCACAATTACATCTCTACCTTTATAATTACCAACTCTCTTACCATATTTATTTTTTAATACATCATAACTAAATTCATTTTTCATTTTTTCAATTCACTTTCTAAAACGTTCCTTGATGTTTTGAAATAGTGCCCCAATTTTTCATTTCATATCCGGTCTCAAACGCCGACGGGCTTATACGCTCCGCGATGGCACTTGATTTCTATTTCATTTTCTAAATATATTATATAATATTTTTATATATAAATCAAGTTCCTATCTATTATCCCTGTTTATTATATAATTTATTAAATAAATTACAAGCATCTTCCACACTATTACAACTACATCCCATAGCATTTATTTGATTGCTCAAATCCAGGAGAGAATCAAATATAGAAGTATAACCATTACTATCATAAGCATTACTATTATCACTAATATTTACACAATAATCATCTTGATGGTACCCTGTCTCAGACGCCGACGGGCTTAGGGAGGTTTTTGTGGCATAATTAATAGAATTATTAATATTTATACTATTATCTTTATAATAATATCCAGAAGAATGAGGGTTAGAAGAACCAAAATCTACATTTAACTTTTGATTGCCCTTACCGCCATAAATATTACCCTGGGGAGGTGCGGAGGGGCGAAGCTCCTCTGCGAAACAGATTTTAACAGGTTTATAACTACTAGGTAATACAAAATAGATTGTATCATCTTTTAAATATGTTTCTACTTTAATTGCCTTCTCAGGTACTTCTTCTTTACAACATCTGCGGAAATGCTTTATATACTTACTATTTACTTCCACAGGAATACTATACTCTCCATTTAATCCACTATGATAACCCATTTTTATTTCTCCTTTTTATTTTTTATTTACCCCAATTGATATCTACATCAATTATACCATTATTAATATCATTCATTACCTATTTGAAATTTTTTTTATTAAATTCAAATAACGTTCCATCTTTTAATTTTATACAATACACTTCTTCATTATTCACCTGTTTTATTCCTACAACAATCTAATCACTGATTTTCATTATTGCCACCTCGCATTACAGATAGATATATTAACCGGAGGTTAATATATCTATCTATTACTCTATTTATATATTTTATATATATATTAATAGGAACTTTTTGTTCCAAAAATAAGGTTTTTTCGGAACTTTTTGTTCCGCAAGCTCGGAACAAATTGTTCCAAACTATATAAAACAATACCAGTACTCTCTGTAATTTTTGGAACTTTTTGTTCCGAAAAATGTCAAAATACAAACTCTGATTTTTTTGGAACTTTTTGTTCCAAATTTTCTAATATTTTACTATCATCAACAATTTTTGGAACTTTTTGTTCCAAAAATTTATATGTTTCCGCCTTTTCATCAATCACTTCGACATAACCCTAGGCAATCAAATCCGCAAGTCCATCTGTAATAGCTTTTCTTACTGTACGTCCACTCGCTTCATAATCAATGCCTAACCAATTCGCATAAGCCTGAGGATTTAATGTCCAAGTAAATCCATCTTTATTACTTGCTAAATACAAATATAATTTTAATCCACTATACTTTAAATCTCCGACCGCCTAACCTAAAATCGTAGTATTAATACCAGTATAGCTTTTATCTAGTTTAGCCTTATGAATCTCAAAGCTTTTCATTCAGGCCACCCCATCAATTCTCTTAACGCATCATCAAATGCGTCCGACCGCTCATAAATCCAACAAATGAAGTTAGGCTTTTTTGGATTTTCAGTGGTCGCAATAGGATAAAAACCTCGGTCTTTTAATCCTAAATAAACTCTTAATGAATATATTATTTTCTTTTTGTTTTCCATAGTCTAGGTTTTGGTATTGGCAAACTTTAATTAACTTAAATATTTATAAGGAGCTTGGCGTTTTATTTCATTCATAATATATTGCCAAGGCATTTGAGGACGAGTATCACTAGGATACGCCTTTATTTCTAAACAAGTATCATACTCCTTTAAAAATCCAAGCCACGATAGAAAATCTAATGCTCGAACAATTCTATCATAAGTTTCACACCGTTCAGTTTTCAAATTAATAATTTCATCAAAACGAATGAAATCACCATCATTTTTATTCATTAAGAGACACCATAATTCATAATTAAATCCTTGATATGACATAGGATTACAAATATCATTAAAAAATAACGCTACTGGAACTCCACCATAAGTTTTATTTGGAGCTAAATCAGGTAATTTACGATTAATTTTCAATGGCTTGGTAAAATCAGTAATAACTCCAAGCTCAACTAAATCATAATCATCAATCCCATTTTTAACTACATTGTAATTCATTTTATTCGCTTGTTCAATCATTCCCTTAATTGAACGCATATCAGTTTTTCTACATTCCATCTTATTATGTAAAAAATCTACTACTTCCTAACGAGTCATTTTACCACCTTTATAATTAATATTTTTGGAACAAATTGTTCCTTTCACTATATAATAAAAATTTTTTTGAATATTTTATCTACTCTTGCCCGAAAATTTTGTCATATTTTGTCATACTTTGTCGGACAGCGTAATACAACTGTTAAAAAAATCAACAACTTTTTTTAACATTTATTAATGCGTCTAAAATTTTAACAACTTTTTTAACAAAAATACGCGGAAACGAAATTTCGTTCATCTCAACATTTTTATTCTAAATTTCGCTAACCGCTCTTTAATTGATTTTTAATAAAAATTTTTATATAATATATATATAAACAATAAGAAAATAATTAACAACAGTTCAACTACAACTAATCAGGAGGTAATAAATATGAACGCTGGCTTTTACCGTTTCGACGTCCATTTCTTCGATGGCGCAGAACAGAATGCCCACGGTTTCGTATATGCGGAAAATTACGCAAATGCCGTTGAGAAGGTTTGTGATATGGTTGATGATGAAGATATTGCGGATATCAAGATTGAGGGTATGGAGCCCGGTGAAGTCCTCCTGATGCCCGACTGGATTGCCGACAAGATTACCAAGTATGACTACTTTTCCAGCGATTACGCGCGCGAGGACAAAAATGTTCAATTTAAGAATGTTAATTCTGTGCTGCCCGCAGAAAAGACTGATGAGGTTATGAAGGAGATTGAGAAGCATCTAACCAGTGGCAACTATGGCCCCTCTGACAAACTCCCTCTGTCTCAGCAATCTATCGACTATATCAATGAGTGCGTGGCAAATGGTCTCCCTGTCGAAATGCCGAGCCATCGTGGTGAAGAGTAATGTGGCAACGAACCTGTAATGAGTGCGCCTATTTCGATGATATGCGCTGTAAGATTAGCGGACGGCCCGCTACCTCTCACGATACGGCTTGCGCGTCATTCAGTAGTCAACGCTACGAATGCGATATTTGCCACCGTCAAATTCACCATACTGAGGTAATTTATGATAGCAAAACTAATAAGATTGTTTGTTCAGATTGCTGTAATCGTTTGTCTTCGTGTGATAATTGCCATAATGGACATCTCTGCCTTTTTGAAACAGATCCATCGCCATTGCCGAAACAAGTTCAAAAACAATACCGTCAGGGAAATATGATTGGACAGACGATTGTGAAAAACCCCGATAGGATTCGACAAACTTGCCAAAAAGGTTGTCCTTGTTGGGACACTGAAACAGAGAGTTGTAATAAACAACTTCGATACTGTACCAACATTCAGGAGGTTATATGACATTTACAGTAATGCATAACGGTTCTCCCTACTTCACCGTTGAGGCCAGTGAAATCATCGGCGTTGCTCAGGTCTATCTCAGTGATATCGGTCCTGGTACAATGATGCTTCTCAAAAACGGCGGTTCCTATAAATTTCCGTTTCCTACAAACGATGAACAGCATAACAAGATTCGCCAGAACTGGCTTCTTGCTCGAACTAAAACAAATTTCGCTACGCCTGATGTAATCATAACGGTGTGAGCACGTTGGGCAAAATTCTTAAATTTAACAAAACTGACCAGGAGGAGCGTATGAAACGTAAGGGCTACGACATCTACATCGGCAAACGCGGAGCGATTTATTACCTCGAAACTATCGAGGAAACCAATCCTCTCGTCGCAGATACCTATGCCTATGATAAGGCACTCGACAAGTTTGGCGACATTCCAGAAGTAGTGTGGAAAGCAATCCCGGCAGTAATTTGGATACCGGAGGATGGAAGAGAATGACACTATTTAGAATTAACCTTGAAGATGGTGGCTGTTTCTGTATCGACCTTGACACTATCAGTTCATTTTATATCGGCATCGGCAATAAACTCAAAATCCTCCCTATCGGAGGAAGTGAATATATTGCTCCTATTACAATTTGCCCTAAGGACGCCAAGCGTCTCGTCGAGGCCTGGGAGAACAGACAGGAGCATATCTAATGACAGTACATACTATTGAATATAATGAAGGCGGTTTCGTCAGTTTCATCTTTGAAGACCTGGCTGCTATCAGCGCTTCTCCTAACAGCCTTGATATTCTACCGAAAGGCTCTCACGAATTTATCCGTATTGGTGGTAAAACGGATAGTTATGAGATTGAGCGACTTCGCAAAGCCTGGGGTAAATATACAGGAGAATATATTTAATGGAACTCTATAATCTCTATTCATATATCGAAGTAGTCGATGAGCCTGACCAGTTCGTTTATCTGTGGTCGGCCCATTACGACAATGTTGATGACGCCGAATCCGACGCTTGGAACGAAACTTGTCTCCGTTATGAAGAGGACGCCAAAGAATTTCAGTTGCCTGACTACGATGAAATGATTGAGCGGCTCCAAGAATACGCCAGGAGAGAAGACAAACCAGACACAATAGACAAGAAAATGATGGACCAGGCAATTGAGTTAGCCATCGACGCACGTAATGATTATATTGATTATTATGCGATAGCCGCCCGACTCGATGACCGCAACTACGAAGACCTCGTAGTCTTAGACGCCGACGAATATAATCTATAATTAAATTTGCCACGATTTTCACCACCTTATATTTCTATTATCATTATACCAAATAATTTTGGAAAAATCAATACAAGGAGAATTGAAAATGGCTGTTAAAATCCGCAAGGCATTCGATATTATGCCCGATTCCCTCAATGATAACCAGCATTATATTTTCCACGGCATCGACCGCGCAGAGGCCGAAGAGATTTGTCTCGCATTTGTCGAGGAACTCTTGGATGATGATATCCAGATGTGTCAGCGCGCCGAGCATTATCCTGGCATCACGTGGTCTCCTGACTGGTGGAAGGATGTTGAGCCTGACCGCCGTCTTTGTGAATACGATTCACTCGTATACGAAACCTCAATTTACGATTTTGGACACTAATATGTGAGAGTATTTGGCTATGCCAAATACTCTCATTTGATTTTTTTTAAAAATTATAATATAATATATATATAAGATGAAGAAAGGAAATGATACCTATGAATTACGATTATGCCTGTATAATGAGCACTGAGGCTGGCCCCGTTGTCAAACTTACTATGAACGATTTGCGGCTTGCTTATCGTGAGTATCGTTTCCTGACTACTCGTAATTATATCCTTGAAAATTATCCTGACGCCACTGATAAAGTCGATGAAATTGCTAAGCGAGCCATCGAACTGGAAGACAGTTATCATTATCGGGAAGACGACGCAATCGAACAGGCGTTCGATGAAATTATGTGAGGAGGATGCGCTATGAAGTGGAATTTGTTTTCTGAGAAGCGACCTGAGATTGGCACCGATGTTCTCGTATGTTTCGAGCCGGGCAATCCTTTTGCCTGTGATGTATGTAGTCTCGAAGAGGAAGGCGAAGGCCGCTATGTTTGGTGGCGCCTTGAAAAAACTTATCCCGTTGATGATACTGATTATTGGGCTGAAATTCCGATGCCCGAGCCGAGAATTCCCGCATATAAGGAGGAGGATTAATTATGATTGAAGGTCTCTACGAGCCGTTCCAGCACTGGGGTGCGTCCGGCACCACGTGGATTATCTCTGATACCCATTTCGATGACCCCGACCTCATTCACGCATATGCTGACCGTCCCTCCGCGGAAGAGCAGGTGAAGCGCATCAACGCCAAGTGCGGTCGTGCGGACACGCTGATTATCCTCGGTGATGTTGGCGATATCTCCTATGTGCGTCAGTTGCGCGCCAAGTATAAGATTCTCGTGATGGGCAACCACGATTCTGGTGCCTCCAATTATAAGCGTCAGATTTTCAAACAGAAATTTTATAAGGGCCTGTTCCAGAAGCACGAGGCACTGGACGAAATGAAGCGTCTCTATCCTGATTGCTCCTATTCTATCAGCGATAGTTATGATTTTATTGACAATGTTCCTTGCTGGGAAGTCAGTGCTGATAATCGCCTTTTCGACGAAGTGTTCTCTGGTCCAGTTTTAATTTCTGAGAAACTCCTCCTCTCTCACGAGCCCATCAATATGATTCCTTGGGCGTTTAATTTACACGGGCATATTCATTCTCGCAACGTCAAGAACAATCTCAACCATTTCAATGTGTGCGCTGATGTGATTGGCTATGAGCCCATCAACTTCAATAAATTTATGAAAGAAGGGCATCTTGCGCCCATCGTATCCATTCATCGAGACACGATTGACAACGCAACGGCCCGCGCGAAGAAGCGTGGATACAGACTAGGGAGGAAACCACAGTGAGTAGAATACTGTTCGCCCTTGTTCTTACGGCTATCGGCTTTTTCTTTTTCAATACGTTTCTCCACGAGAAGAGTGAGAGCAAATTATTCGATATTATGATAGCATTTATGTGTATCCTTATCGCGGTTGCTCTCATCACTATGTGGGTCGTTCTCATTGCTCGTTTGATTGGAGGAGCACTATGATTTTCAATATTTTGAACCAACTCCTTTTGCTTATCTTCGGTCTTCTGTTGTTCGCTATTATGCTGAATAATATCGAAGAGCCTTATTTCCATAGTAAATGGGGCATTATTCTCCCGTTCGTTGGCGCTTTGTCTTGCGCAGCCTGTATCATTTACAATTTATTTCAGGGGTGATTACTATGTCTGTTTTTAGCGTTATTACATTTATTGTTTGTATAATTCTGATTTTTACTTATATGTATCAATCTTATCATATCGTTAAATATTACCGTGAGCAGGGTAAATGGGGCGTTTGGGCAATTTTGAACATTCTATCTATCCTAATTATCGTGGAGGCCACTGAGGTTATGGCGGAGGTAGTTCATCTATGCTGATTACTATTTTGTTTGTAATTGTATTTATCATCAGCGCATCTCTGTGCTACAAATTCCGCAATCACGATATTTCTATGGCTCTTCTTTTGCTTGCGGTTATCTGTGCGGTCGGTCTTATTGTATGCGGCGCTATGTGCGCTTGTACGCCATTCGATAATGATGTCCGCACCCAAGACGCAATGGACAAGGAACGTATGCTTCTCGAACTGCGCATCAATGATGATTACTGGCGCAAAGACGCACGCCTGACCGCAGAACTCGTACACGATGTGGATGAATATAATGAACTGGTTATCAGTATGCGCGATACCTATAACAGTGAATGGACTTCTTGGTTTGGTCGCTCTTGGATGGCTGACCTAACTACCGTAGAATTTCCAGAAGGAGGATGGAAATGATTCTCTTATTGCTACCTCTTGTAGTATTTGTAATTTGTAGCATTCTATTTCATAAGATTCGAGATGTTGATACAAATGAATGTATTAGTGTCATCGGAGGAGTCGCTCTTTGTGCTTTTCTCGCGTTAGGCCTGGTCTGTTTTTTCGTGCGCGTTTGCGACTATGATAAATTTCAGGTAGATGCGGAACGCGCAAACATTGTTCGATATATTGAGAAATATGGCGACGATGCGGATACCAATGAAGATGTTTACAACACTATTTATGACAAGGTTTACGATTTTAATTATCGAGTATATAGATGTCAGAGAACTCGGTCAAATCCTCTCATTAGTTGGTTCAGAGCCGGATGGTGGATGGAGATTGAGCCGATAGATTGGACGCCATAAGGAGGTACAATATGGATTCTTTATTTGATTTGATGTTCGGCATTATGAATAATGATTATTCTAAGGCTGACAAGGCTGGCCACGACATTGTTGGCGACTACACCATTGACACCTGCGACACTATGGACCAGGGCTATGAGACCGCTATGTGGAAGGGCGATGGTGATATCATCATCGTTGAGCGCTACCCCAATAAGGAGCGCGCTGAGGCTGGCCATACGAAATGGTGTGAGTTCGCTAAGACGAATCCTAAGCACGTATATAGTGTTCAGGTAGACGAGCACGTCAATTTCTAATAACTAAGTCAATGGAGGATTTTACCAAACGTAAAATCCTCCATTGATTTTTTTTAAAATTTATTATATAATATATATATAAGGTAAAAGAGAAAGGAATTGATGTTTATGATGATTTTTCCCACCTTACATATTGAGTTTGAAAAGTGGAAATTTAATAAGGAGTATGGAGTTTGGGTTTCCAACTTCGGCAACTTTAAGGACATTCATAAGCGTCCTATTCCTAAGAAAATCTTCCAGCAGAATGGCTATGTGAGTGTGAAGACCAAGCACGGCAACCGTATGGCGCACCGCTTGGTTATGTATACGTGGTGTCCCATTGAAGACCGCGAGGCGTTTACTGTTGACCATATTGACCACAACAAGCGCAATAACCGTGTTGACAATCTGGAATGGGTCAGCCAGGCCGAGAATATTATGCGCGCTAACGATGATATCGTAATGAATCCTGCTCCTACTGTGAATAATGCGGGCGCCGAACCTGCCGGTCGGGACACTGGGAAAATTCTGGAAGAGTGCGACAATACTCTGGCTAAGTGGCTTGCCACTACCACCGACACCACCTGCCGTTCCTTCATCGTTCAGGAGGGCATCACTCTTGATACTGTTTTTACCAATACTGATGGTTTCAAGGGCACAGCGATGGAGGCTATTGACTGGCTCCAAAAGCATAACTCTAAGGTCAGCACTACCGAAGAGAAGTTCTTTTTCAAACTGTGTAATAGCATCCGTATGGACGGTTTTATGTATTCTCGCAAGTGGAATTTTTTGAGAGGAGTTAAATAATGAGAGTAGCAATTTACGCAACTGAGCCTTATTATGGCGGGCTTCACGGATATTTCAACTGCGGCATCTACCACGTTAATACTATAAGTGAGGCTGATGAAATTGGTCATTATCTGTGTGATGAACTGATTGACAATTATACTACACTGACTGAACTCTACGAAGACGGCGAACGTGAGTATGATTATGCGATCTATGAAATCCCTAATGCGTTCGATGATATCGACGATGACCGCCTTGATGCCGACCTTTATGACTACGGTTTGAGCGATTTTATCAAGAGATATTCTCTCTAATTGATTTTTTTAAAAATTTATAATATAATATATATATAAGATAAAGGAAGGGGAAATCAAACAATGTATCGTGCTATTGAGATTTGGGACGACGATGATGTCGCCGAGATGGATTTCGATACCTACAAGGAAGCATTTGATGTTTATGCTGAGGAATTTGCCTATGGCACTCTCCCTGCTGTTGATTTCCTCATTGTGGATATGAGCACTGGTGAAGTGGTGCTTCAAGCATCGACTGCTAAAATGGTTTAAGGAGGAACGTATGGCTCGTCGAGAATTTCGTAATTTGGCTAAATACTGTGAGAAGACCTATGGTTCTCATTATGAAGAAGATGAGGCCTGGTTCATCTGCGCGGAATGTGGGGAACCTATCTATTTTGATGATTGGACTGAGGAAGAGACTCACGGCTGGACTGATTGCCCCATCTGTGGAACCAATTTGTATGAGGATGTGGAATAATGAAGATTTGGTATGAGCGCACTGTTCGCAATTACATCAATGTCCCGTGCGATTGGCCTGAGTCGAAGATTTATAAATACCTCCGCGAGAATACCTGTGGCCCGTATGATGATTTGGCTTGGTGGTATGATAAGGAGATAGTTGAGGGCGATGAAGATGAAGATGAAACTTTCTGATAATTTTGATACGCGCACTTACATCGACAAGCTGATGAATCTGGATATGGCGCTGGAACGCCTGGACGGCTTGTTTGATGCGGTTAGCGTGGCGATGTACGAAAAGGAACTTGAAGAAGCCGAGTATGACATTCAGCGCATCTATGAGTTCCGCAATTACATTGACAAAATGTTGGAGGGCAAATAATGAATATTCCTACCACTGTTAATAAGACCGAGGCCAATGCTTGCCTGATGAACATTCGGACTGAGATTGATGCCTTGGTCAACCACGGCGAACTGGATAATGATGAAGGTTGCTATATCTCTCATTGTCTGGACATCATCGACACCTACATCAATCGGGGTGATGCGGAATGATGACTAAATACTTCCACATCACTATCACTACCGCGCTCAGAGACAAGGACGAGTTCTATGTCTATTTCAGAGGTAATTCTGAGGACGAAATCTATTATACGCTTCACGACTTTATTGAAGATAACTTGGACGAGATTGCGACTAAGTATTTTGATAGCGATGAAATCGTTAAGCGTGGTATGACCGAAGACTATTATTTTCACGAAGCCGAGGCCGACTATGATGAAATCACCGAGACCGAATACCGCGAAGCAATGAATCAAATTTTTGGCAATCTCGATTAAGGAGGTAGTCAAATGAAGAAGATAGATTTAGACCGTTTTATGATTTGGGCTTGTCTACTATTGCTCTTGGGTATGATGATTTGGATAGTAATTAAAACAGTCCATAAGATGGAGCAAAGTCGTGTAAACGGCCCAGCAAATCAAATGGAAGAACTACAAGACGGAAGTTTTTTCCCCGTTGATAGTGAGCGATTCCTGAAAATAGACAGTGGTGAGGTATGCGGACACGCCGCCACAGTGTATGCCGATTCTGTTACTGGCGTTATGTATATTTTCGTCGGTGGATACGGTAGTTTCTGTCCGCTATATAATGAAGATGGGTCATTGATGATATATGACCCCGGTGAGGAAATGTTAGATGTGGGATTCGATTAAGAAACATCTTGGAACTGCGTGCTTGACTGCGGCGATTCTGTTGGTGGCGATTATGTTTATTAACATCTTTTCGTCATTTAAGCCCAGCGTCGTAGACAAGGGCGTAGTATTTCCAGAAGATAGAGAACTATTTATTCCAGTTGATAAGGGCGAGGTGCTAGGTGGAGACGCATATGCGGTCGCTGACCGAAATACAGGCGTCGTATATATTTATACAAATGGAGCACTCTCGCCCTTGTATGATAAGGAAGGAAATTTGATTATTTATGAGCGTTGAAATTAAAAGTGGCTGGGTGAATGCCATTGAGAGCGTGCCCAGTGATTATCCGTCTCTCAAAGATAAGGCGAGAGCCTATGTTGTTCATACCGCTCCTGTTTATCGGGGTCGCCCCGATATGACTGAGGAGGGTTATTCAGTAAGTTATTGGGATTATGATGGACAAGTCTGGGGCAATATTTGCGAGGGCGATATTGTTCTTCACTGGATGCCGTTTACCAAATGGTGGGAGGAGCCTAATGCGTAAGTTTCTGTGTATGCTGATGGTCGTGCTGACCATCCTGATGTGTGCTGGTTGTGGTGGCCCGAAGGGTGAAACCCTGAGTGGCGACAATGGCCCAGAAGATGAAGCCGTAAAAATCACATTCAACGCCGATTTCTATGACAACGCCGGCGATTTGTGGTTGAGCGCGACTGGCTCTACATTCAATATTGAGCCGAATAAGGTCAAGGAATATACTTACAGCACCGAAGGATATTGGCAGTATAACTGGGCAATGTCCTCTGTAATGTCTGTTTATATCGACGGCAAGCAGATTGATTCGTGCGGTTCAACTATTATTTTTGCCGATAACCGCCTTGAAATTCTGGATATGAATATTCCTGAGGTTGTCAATACCCACGCCCGCACAAATGATGCGTATATTGGCGTAGATGAACCTTGGTTCAGTATGAATTGGACTGACTACTGGACTGTTCAGTGGTGGTGTATTAACGAGCAGTCTCACGGGCGCACGCTGAAACCTCGTGTTGTTGTGATTCAATCTCAAACAGGCGAGCCTATCCGAATGTATAGCGGGTCTGATGTTAGTTGGGAACTTTGTAAAAATTTGCCCAAGACCACGCATATTACAATCGACGGTATGGATTTATACGTTCATAGAGCCAATTTTTCAATCATTGATACAAGTATTTTGAAGGGATGAGGTCTAGCGCCTCATCCCTTTTTTTGATTTTTATTAAAAAATATTATATAATATATATATAAGATGAATGAAGGGAATGATACAAATGGTAGCGAAGTCTTTCCAGTCTTACGCTGTTGTGAGCGAGGTATATACTGTTAATGGACGTCAGTATGTGAAGGTCCAGAATCCCCGGAACGGTAGCACCAGACAAGTAAGATGGTATAGCGAGGACGAATACAACAAGATGTATGGCATCGCTGAGCCGCAGAACATTCCCTTTAAAACTCAGAAGATTGTTCTGGGTTTCATAAATGATTATATCACCATTTTCAAGAATGGTGGAATGGATGAAAACAATGAGTATTTCAAGTATTCTCCTGCCCGATATTGTCGGCTGTGGGGCTGGTATTTCCCTTCTGATATCGACCTTCCTGAGGATTTGCCTGCTGACTGTAATCCTATGAAATTGGAGTGGGCGCAGGTTGGTAATGACGACGAGAAGTTGAAGACCGACGCCGAAATCCACGAGAACATTGATGCTCTGTTGTGGCCGGAGCATCCCAGTCAGTATCAGGGTGCTGTTGGTGAGCGCATCGACCGCAATATTGTGGTTATTCGCAACTACAAACTGGAAACCAAGTATGGCAATTCCAATATGATGACCTTCGAGGACGAGCAAGGCAACATTTATCTCTGGACCACTACCGCGAAGGACTGGCCCGAGGGCACCAAGCATCGTATTCGTGGAACTGTAAAGGCTCATAATTTATATCACAACATTCATCAGAGTGTACTAACTCGCGTCGCGGAGGTAAGATAATATGAAAATGTATATTTACTACGCCAATCAGGGTATGGAATTTACTAAGCAGGTAATCATTGCTGAGAACGACGCACAAGCCAAAGCCTATGTTGACAATCTGATTCGTAGAGCACTCGCCAATGGGGAATCTACAAAGTTTACTGGTCCGATGGAATTCAATGCGGCGTTTATGATGGATTGTCTCGCTCCTAAAAACATCAGCAATAAGCCGTATCGTCTGACAAAGTTTGAATGTGAAATTGAAGAAAGACCTTGGGGGGAAATGTAATGTGCGATTACTGTAATCCTAAGATGTATGACCGCGAAGTTTATTATGATACTACCTCTGACACTTGGTTTCTTGATATTGAGACTGGCGAATGGAGCGACTATGACGATGATTTCGTCCACATTCATCGCCAGATAAACTATTGTCCGTATTGTGGTCGGCGTTTGCGCTGTAAGGACAAGAAAAACGAAATCCAAACTGATGATTATGGTCCGGATTTTCCATTCGTTCCTAACCCTACAAACTGTGGTTCGAGTTATTTGAATTATAATGCCTGGACTGGTGATGAAATGACGATGTGTAGACTTGATTATAATCATTGTCCAGTAGCAGAGAAAAACGAGAAATGCCCATTTATTCCAACTTATGAGGAGACTGTTGCTTATGAAGATTCTTGTAGTTAAAATGCCCACCAAAGCAGAAGATTGTCCTTGGTCTTATCCCACTGAGAATCCTTGGAATGACTATACAACTTGGTTTTGCCAGTACTCTCTGAGTAATGGTGAGACTTGTCCTATGGCAAAAGGTGGCGAGTGTCCCTATTTTACTGATATATCTCGGCAGACTGACCTCGATTGTATCATTGATGCCTTCAACGCCGTTCCTGAGATCTATCCCATTACCACACAAGAGGCAAGAGAAATCATTATCCGTAATCCCAATAGAAAGGATTGATTGATATGAATATCTATACGTGGCACGTTATCCGATTCAAGGACGCATATGCTCTGTGTAAGTGGGCTATCAAGAACTATGATGTTGACTTCTGGGATATGTGGGATATGCTCATCTCCCAGTGTGAGATGCCTAATGAAGACCTTGTCCGCATTGATTTCATTGAGGATGGGTTCCTCTCTATGGACGAGAATCTGGACAAGGAAGAGTTCGATTACAACTGTCTGTTCAATCTGATTATTGGCACTATCCGCAAGGAGTGTCTGGCCAATGATAATTGGACTGGCAACGAAGTATATGTCGAGATGAACCGATGAAATTTTATATTTCATATGGAGAACGCGGTAGGCGCAGACGCAATGTTTATGATTGCGTTCACGATTTTGAAGACCGGTGTTCCGCTGAACGATGGTTGCGCGGTCAAGCAATTCGGCTCTATGAGCGCACGATGATAGAAGGTAAAACATATTATTTTATTCCAGATTATGATTTCTATTACCACAAAAACATTGAGAAATACGAGCAAAAAGGTATTGAAATCACTGATAAAATGAAAATATGTATTGAAGAAAAATCATATGATGATTTTTTCTATAATCAAGTATTGGCTTATGTTTTTGCCACCTGTTGGACAGATGAAGATGATGGAGAGGTAAAAGAATGATTTATTGCGCGTTTGACCCGCTGAATATCCCCAAGGACCCGAATACCAATGAGGACATTCACGTTTGTAAGAGTTATGATTCGTTTTTGTGCGCGAAGTGCCCGAGTCGTTATGACGGCGACCGCATTAAAGAATATATGGAGTCTCACCCTCGTGAGCATTAACATACAATAGAGATAGTATTATACTATCTCTATTTTTTTTTATTGATTTTTATTAAAAAATATAATATAATATATATATAAGGTAAAGGAAGGAAATGGGCTTATGGTATATAGTATTGAATATGGTCTACACGATATACATTGTGGAGGCCACGTATTTTTTAGTGCTTCTAATATGGAACACGCTCAATTCAAAGCGATACAGTTAGCCCATAGTTTATTTTTCCGTAAATTCAATGATAATCGTATCCGTTTTCTCCGCCAAAAGCAACTATATGAAAAAGTAGTAAACGATTTACATTTACCTAACAATTGGGATAAATGGGATGCTATATGGGAATATGTTAATGATTTATACTGGTCAATGGTTGATGACCATATCTGGTATAAAGTAGAAGAAGCATCTGATATGGATTCTTCATTACTTGGAGCAACAATAACGTGGGGAGAGGAGGAATTTTAATGTTTCAAAAATATTTACTCACCTACGGTACTTATGATACGGACGATATAATAACTATGGTTCGTTATAGTACAAGTCTTGAAGAGGCTCTTGAAGATGCTCAAACTTATGCTCGCAGTTATTTTGAAGGTTTGGGTAGGAAAGGGCAAGTTCGATGGAAACATTATATCGGCGAGTTCATTGAAGAGTATCGAGATAGAATAGAATATTTAACTGGTTACCGCCCAGGTAGTGAATATAAAGATCAGTCATTGTGGAACCTTGGGCGTAATAAATACTATGCTATGCTTGAAGACCATATCTGGTATCAAGCCGAATTAATCGACATTAAAAATCCATTTGAGGAGTTGTAATTATGAATTATCGTTATCGTGTTAAATATGGTTTGAGGTCTGATGACCGAGCCCGTTCCGCATTCATTGTTTGCGACCCTGGTATGGTTAATATGCGTGCTCAGTATATTGTAGATGCCTTCTATGACAATTTGGTCGAACAGGGTGTTATTTTTGATAATACTATTGACTATTATGTTGAGCAAGTACGCGATGAACTGGCCAAAGAGCATAATGAGTGGTGCGAAGATGCTATTTGGGTAGAGGCGTATACGCGCTATTATACTCATCGTTCTCTCGCTACTTGGTATCAGGTTGAGGAGGCATATTGATGGATTACAAAGATGTGTTTGCTAGCATTATCAAGGAGGCTGTTAATGCCGATTTGGTTGACTGGTATGTAGATACCTATTTCGGTGGTAATTGGCATACATTTGAGGACGAATTCCGCAGAGAGTTTGGCAGAAATCTATTTGATTGATTTTTTTTAAAAAATATAATATAATATATATATAAGATGAAAGAAGAAATTAAAAAAGCACTTAAATGCTGTGTAGAGTTTCTGTGTGATGAATGCCCCTATCAGAAATATGATGGTGGCACACAGATGCCTCTGAAATGTTCCCATAAAATGATTGTAGACCTCTATAATGAATTGAAAGGAATTGATGGATATGATTAAGGTCTTGGTTCTGGACGATGGTTATCACGAGAAGGAAGCCGTGATGTTTTATGACAACAAGACTCTGTTGAAGACTAGTCTGGCATATTTCATCAATATTCACCTGTGCGTTCCTCATCACGAGGACTATCAGGTTAAGACTGTTCATTATGAGGATATGGAGGATAATCATCTCGTTGAGATGTTCGAGGAACTCAATCGTATGAGATACTCCGCTCATATCAGCGATGAAGATTTGGTCTGGTATTTTCAGAAGTTGTATGACTCTGATGAAGTTGTAGATGGGTGTGATATTTACTAATGACTATTTATAAGATTAAATATATCCTCGATATGGATGAAGATTATTACCTGTTCCTTGCTGATGCTATTGACGCTGGCTATCATTACATTGATAGAATTGCCGAAGAGGAAGGTAATTGGGACGAGGTAATGATTGCCTACGCCAAGAACTGTTTGAAGCATAACCACGAGTTCAAGGGCGTTGTCAAGATTAATGAGATTGAGGCACGCGCTTCACGAAATTCCGCTAACTGGTAATAAAATGTCCGAAATTTCGATAACGCAGGAGAGTGATAAGTATGTTTAATATGAACGACCCGTTTTGGCCCTACGCAAAGCACACCCAAGAGGTAGAGGATATTATTGACGCGCTGGTTCACGCGGACGCGGGCAATTATACCATTGATGTCGATGATGACCTGTCGCAGTCTGACCTCGACTATATTAAGTCCGAAGTAATGCGACGTAGGTAGGAGGAAGATAATGGCAACAATTAAGAGCCCTGTTCTGTATGTTAAATGTTCTCAGTCCGCGTTCAATGAACTGTTTGAGAAGTTTAACAAGGCAGTCAAGAGTAAGCAGTATAAGAAGTTTGATTACGATGCTTGGTGTAAGATTCGTAAGACAATTAAGGAGAATTGTTCCAGAGTTGATAACAAGATTGTTCCAACCATTATTCATTTTGACATTGATACAAAAAAAGTATTTGTTGAAAATGTTCCAAACTTCTATTTTGACGATAAGTCCTTCGGTCAGTTCCTTGTTAATGAACTGACACCTCAATTCATTGTCAAAGTATTGATGAATAGTATTGAGGTAAGAGAAACTACTGATTATGTCATTTCTACGAAGCCTACCACAGCAGAAGTGAATTGGAAGAGAGAAATGACTATTAACGATAGCTATTACTACAAGAACATCATTAAGCAGTATGAGAAGATTAACAACTATTTTAATGATGTAAATGAGCATTATGAAAAAATTTATACTGACAGTAAGAAGTATGAGCCCAGTTATGCGACTGCTCAGCCTACTAATCTGAATTGGGCAGATGATGGTACCGCGACTAAGGCGATTACCAATACTGCGACTACAAAGCCAGAAGGTCTCACTCTTGATTGGTTTGCTAGTACTAGCACTACCAAGCCTGTGAGTACTGATGATTTGATTGATGTTGCGAAACTCAATACCAAGGTAAGTGTTATTAGTCCTTGCGCTGACCAGGTGAGTATTTGTACTGACGACCTGTGTAAAAACTGTAAGAATTACGAAAAAAAGGATAATGAAGAAAAGGAGAATAAAATGAAGGGTTTCAATTTTGATTTCGGTAAGATTACCAACGATTCTATCCGTATGTCTATGTACGGTATGGCTGTTAAGAATACCTCTGGTGTCTGGACCGCTTACGACAAGAGTACCGGCGACCTGATGGATGTTGATGTGTTCAACTTCGATGGTTCCAATTTCCTGTTCAAGATGCCTGTGGCTATCAAGGACATTGCGGTGGGCGATGTCATCATCCACGCGCGCAAGCCTATGTTCGTGGTCAGCAAGACTGAGGCCGGCGACCTGGTTGCCATTGACCCCGTGGCTGGTGAGAAGAAGACTATTATGCCGACTCGCTCACCTTTTGGATTTAATTTCTGTACTAAGATTATCTCTCTGTTTGATAATCTGATGGGCAATTCTGAGGCTCCTTCCGCGGATAACCCCTTTGGCAATCTGTGGATGCTGATGCTGATGGACGGCAAGTCCGATATGAAGGATATGCTGGTTCCTATGATGCTGATGAGCCAGGTCAATGGTTCCACCAATGCGTTTAACCCTATGATGCTGATGCTGATGAGTGATGGCGATATGAAGGACCTCGCCATTCCTATGATGCTGATGAATCAGGTTAAGTAATATATCCCCCTGTTTGATGATTTAATCATCGAGAATGAAGGTCTTACTCTCTGGCGGGTAAGACCTTCATTTGATTTTTTATAAAAAATATAATATAATATATATATAAGATGAAGAAAGGAAATGATACGAAATGAATCTGTATGAAGCTCTGACTACGGAAGATATCGACCTGATTCGTAATTATATTGAGGCGTATGGCGGCAAGAATGATGAATATGATGCGACTGACTGTTATGTTCAGTCTATGCCGAATACGATGGCGCCGTGGGCAGAAGCTAAGGAGCGTCTCTACACGATGTTCGGTGAGCAGATTATTCTGAGGAAGTCCTTCAACTTCTCTAAGGGAGCTGAGGAGCTGGCTGATGAAATCAATGAGGCTCGTTATCGCAGAGATGATAATGGCATCGCTAAGATGGAGGCTCTGATTCGTCAGAACTTCTGGATGCGGAGTGATTATCTCAAATTGGGTCTGAACGACGAGGAAGCAGATAACATTACTCGTCTGATTGATTCCTATATGCTGGCTAATAACTCTTGGAGCCGCTCTGAATTCACTGTGAATGGCATTCGTGTGAATACCGGCGCCAAGGTTGTGAAGATTCTGGGTAAGATTCTCGCCACCTTTGAGAACCAGGAGTGGAATGAAATCTTCGAAGAGTTTCGTCTGGAACATTCTCGTATCCTCAATCAGAAGAAGCTGACTGGCGAACTGTGCCTGTCTATTCACCCTCTGGATTTTATGACTATGAGTGATAACAATGAGGGTTGGGACAGTTGTATGAGCTGGCAGGCTTGCGGTGATTATCGCCAGGGCACTGTGGAGATGATGAACTCTCCTTGTGTTGTAGTGGCATATCTGCGAAACCCCAACTATGAGATGGAAGTCCCCGGCGGTCATTGGAACAGCAAGAAGTGGCGTTGCCTGTTTGTTGTTGACCGCGATGTTATTGTTAATATTCGCGAATATCCCTATTGTAATGCCGAACTGGTGGGCGAGTGCCTGAACTGGTTGAAGAGTCTGGCTGAGAAGAATCTCCATTACCAGTATCGCGATACTACTTGTCTATTCCGCGCTGATTGCTATGACAACGTACAGGTTGGCGAGAAGAAGATTCCTGTGAAATTTTCCACTGGTCATATGTATAGTGATTTCCGTTTTGACCATCTGATGTATCTGAATGACAATCTGCCGGAGAAGATTGACATCTATTACTCTGGCGTGAGTGAGTGCCTGAGTTGTGGTAAGACTTCTAGCGGCTATGATGAAGGCCTTCTGAGTTCCAATGATTTGGTTTGTCATAGTTGTAATGGCGAGGGTGAGTGCGAAGAGTGTGGTCATTATTGCAATTCCGAAGACCTGTATGAGGTCGAGGGTCGTTTGATTTGTGAGGATTGTTATAATAATGAAACTGCTGAGTGCCCGGCCTGTCAGCGTGAGGTTGACCGCTTTAATGAAAAGCGTACTGATTGGCGTGAATGTGTGCCTGACCCTGAGCGGCATTTTATCCACAGTGATAATACATTTGAGATTGCGTTCGATGGTTATATCACTCATCTCAATCTGGATACTCTGTGTAAGTGTTGTGCTGAGAAGGTTCGTTCTGGTGAAATCAAGGACTACGGCCCCGTTGAGCAGTTTGTTGATAAGTATAACATTTCTCACACCTATCTGGATTTGGAGAAGATGACCGAAGAGGCCCAGAAAGATGTTATCGCGTGGAACGCCAAGGGTTGGATAGAGAATCGCAGAGGTAATCCTAATCGCAGTTGGATAAGTATCGAGAAGGGTTATTGCGATTTTGATAAGCATTTCTTCGTTGATGAAGATGGGAACGAAATCAAGAATCCTCACCCGTTCTCCTTCCCCAATTAACTGGTTCAATATAAAGTGTTTTGATTTTTTTAAAAAAAAATTATATAATATATATGTAAGGTAAAGGAAGACCTTACAACAAAAATAAATTTTTGAAAGAGGTACATACTATGAAGACTACCGACCGCACTACTAAGCGTGATTTCTATGAGGCTATTATCAAGGCTATGGAGACCGGCGAGACTGATATCGAGCCTACCAAGATTATCGAGTTCTGTGAGAACGAGATTACCCTGCTGGACAAGAAGGCCGATAAGGCTAAGGAGCGTGCTGCTGCCAAGAAGGCCGAGGCTGACGAGCTGATGGATAAGGTCTATGCCGTCCTGAGTGACACCGAGTTTATGACTCGTAATGCTGTGATGGATGCTCTGGGCGATGTGCCCGAGGATGTGAGCATCAGCAAGGTCGGCGCAAGATTGACCAAACTTGTTAATAATCAGGCTGTGGAGAAGTCCGAGCTGACTGTCGCAAACGCTGAGGGTAAGAAATCCAAGTGTATGGGTTATAGAAAAATTGCCCAGTAAAAATATAATATATTATAAAACAGGTAGAAATTTTTCTACCTGTTTTATTTTGGTCATTGTTGTTTAAGTTGAAATGTTTAATTTTTAAATAATAATAGAGAGGAAGTGAATTAAATTGCCTAAAATGATTGATTTAACAGGCTAGATTATTAATGGAATAGAAGTTTTAAATAAAGACGCTAATTAGAATGGAAGAGTTATGTGGCGATGTAAATGCCATTGTGGAAATATATTTTCTGTAGAGGGTTATGCTCTTAGATCTGGGCATACAAAATCTTGTGGGTGTAAATCTCGCAAAAAATAGGAAATCCCTGGAACTCGATATGGCTCATTAACTGTGTTAGGTCCCGCAAAAGATAGAGATGGTTATGCTTATTGGCACTGTAAGTGTGATTGTGGTAAAGAATTAGATGTTAAAGGAAAAGCCTTGCGAAGTGGAGAAACTAAATCTTGCGGATGTACTCGAATTAAAAAATTAATTGAATATAATCAAACAAATAATATTATTGATTTAACAGATCAAAAATTTGGACATTTAACTGTTTTAAGTCCTACAGAACAACGAGCTGGAAGACAAATTATATGGAAATGCCAATGTGATTGTGGAAATACTACTTATGTGCGTGGATCTGATTTAAGAACTGGCAATACTAAATCTTGTGGATGCCAGAGATATAAATCATTTGGTGAAGAAAAAATTAGAAATATTTTAATTGAAAATAATATTAATTTTTCAACAGAAAAAATGTTTGATGATTTAATCTTCCCTGATACAAATGGTTTAGGTCGTTTTGATTTTTATATAGAAGATAAATATTTAATTGAGTATGATGGAATGCAGCATACTATTTAGGGCAATGGCGTTTTCGACAATGAAGAAAAATTTAATCGAACTCAAGAACACGATAAATATAAAAATGAATGGTGTAAAAATCATAATATCCCATTAATTCGTATCCCTTATACACATTACAATGATATTTGTCTCGACGATTTACTCTTAGAAACTACTACATATTTGGTTGAATAAAAGGCTAGGATTTAATTCCTAGCCTCATTTTTCTATGGGTTTGCTCCGGGCGAGGTCGGGAGCAAAGACCGAAAACCCAAATCAAAATATGGCTTACTAATTTTTTGACCAATTTATTGACATATATTAAAAAATATGCTATAATAAAAACAAAAAAGGACTTATATAATGAGATATTGTTTGAAATATACAAAAAACAAATATATCCAAGAGGCTGATGAAATTCTATTTGGAGATAATCACGGCGATTCAATGATTGACGCAATAGAACTATATCCTCACGCGGATTTTATTTATGAAGTTGTTGATGAGCCTGATTGGGATTATTTAAAAATGATTAATAGCAGACTAAATAAAACTAATCGGCGTTTAATCATTTCTACTATGTATACTACAATTGCCCAAAGCGCAAAGGAAAATGGATTGGCATTTTATTTTTCCTTCGCAATTAATAATTTCGCAGACTTACAAACAGTAAATGAACTGGGTGCTTGCTATGCGCTAATTACTGCGCCAATTTTTTTCGAGCAAGACAAATTGGAAAAATTTTCCATTCCGATTCGTTATCGTGCTAATGTAGCATATAGTGGTTATTTAACTACCAAGCGCGTGAATGCGAATGCCGCGTTCATTCGGCCTGATGATGTAGAGTTTTATGACAACGATACAACAACTATTGAGTTTGGTGCGTCCAGTAGTGAACAAGAAGAAGTTTTATATCGTCTATATAAATATGATAAAACCTGGCCGGGCGATTTAAATATGGTAATTACAACTCTTAATGTCGAGCCCGCGCCGATGAATCGAATGATTGGACCAGACTTCGCCAAACATAGATTGAATTGCGGCCAACGATGCGTAGAAGGCGACACTCTTCAATGCCATTTGTGTCATAATCAAATGTCATTAGCAATTCCATCTAAAATCAAGAATTATATAGACAATGTAATCTTGCCTGTTAGAACAAATGACCAAAATTGACAATTTTATTTAAATATTATATAATATTTATATAAAATAAGAAAGGAAGATTGATAGATGCGAGTGATGAAGGACTCTGAGTATCTGGCATTCAAGCAATTGGCCCAGCTCACCCAAGAGCAGATGATTAAGGCTATGCGCGCTGTGTTAGAATCTCGTTATACAGATATTATCGCAACGAAGGAATATATTGTAGCCAAGGGAGATATTCCTATCGGATTAGTCGCCCATATGGATACAGTATTCCCGCTTCCTCCTACTGAAATTTATTATGATACTACACAGAATGTTGTGTGGAGTCCACAGGGTCTTGGAGCTGATGACCGCGCTGGTATATTCGCGATTCTTCAAATTCTGAAAACCACAAAACTGCGTCCGCACATTATTTTGACTACCGATGAAGAGAAGGGCGGATGGGGCGCATATGCGCTTGTTGAACAGCATCCAGAGTTTCCATTTGGTGATTTGAAATATCTGATTCAGCTGGACCGCCAGGGCGCGAATGATTGTGTGTTTTACGATGGCATCAATGAAGATTTCATTCGTTATGTATCTTCTTTTGGTTTCGTAGAGCATATTGGTTCATTTAGCGACATTAGTATTCTGTGTCCATTTTGGGATGTATGCGGTGTCAATCTTTCTGTCGGTTATAAAAATGAGCATAGTCTCATTGAAACATTAAATATTAGCCATTTGTTCGATACCATTCAGAAGGTGAAGAGAATGTTAATGGTAAAGACTATTCCTGACTTTGAGTGGAAGGAAAAATACTATCCTTATTTCACCAATGGGTATCCTCTGGATGATGACATCGACGAGTATAGCGCGGCTTATGGTTATAATTGGGTAAATGATAGACGTTCTGTTGATGCCTATACTGTAATTTGCCATAATTGTAAGAAGCCATTTTATAATTACGAAACGTTCCCCACTAAGAAAATTGATGGCGGAACTATGTTCTTATGCCCTGATTGTGTGGGCGACCACGCTAATTGGTGTGATTGTTGCGGTGAAGCATTTGAAAAGACACCGGAAAACGCCGGGGCCACTATTTGCCCTGACTGTGCGAAAATTGAGAATATTAAGGTTAAAGGTTAATGAAGAGTTATAATTTAGATGAACTGAAACAGCAAGTTAAACACGTATTAGAGTATAGTCAGGATATTTGTGATGTGAGCGACGCCGCCATTGATAATATGATGAATGAATGGGAGCGCAATAAAGCCCGATTCATTGATGATTATATGGGCGGCGAACTTATTGTCGAGTTGCCCGGTAAACGCTCCTTCCATTTGGGAGAGAAGGCAAAACGCAAGAAATATAATGATTTCTTGGATTATGTTGCTCTGCGAATGAATAATTATGAACTGTGTCGATTTATTGAGACACAGGGTGAAGAAGCATTCTATGAGAATACGGTGAAAACTGGTTGGGACCATACTAAGAGTGATACATTTATTTCACCGGGTTCTAAATTGATACGAGCATTTAAATATTTCATTGAGGATAAGGATTTGTTGGAAACTGTCCAGAATGAGGCCAGCCGCATTATTCAGGGAGACTGTATCGAGGGCATCCTCTGTATTTCAGTGCATCCTCTTGATTATCTCAGTTTGAGCGAAACCACATATAATTGGCGTTCTTGCCACGCTCTCGATGGTGAATATCGTGCTGGCGATTTGAGTTATCTGATGGATAGTAGCACATTTATTTGCTATTTAAGAGGCGATGATAAGCAAAAACTCCCTTCATTCCCTGATGATTTGCTCTGGGATAGTAAAAAGTGGCGCTGTTTAGGTTTCTTAGCCGATGATAAAAATGGTATCATTATGGGGCGTCCGTATCCTTATGAAGCCGCAGACATTATTGACGAACTTCGTTGGGAAGTATTTAATAGAAAATGGGGTTTGGGCCTTGGTAGTTGGCGCGCAGACGCCATTCGTTCAGTTCAAGACCGCTTAACTAACTGGGACGAAGATTTAAGTCGTACTTATATTCCTTGGAACGGCCGTCTTGTAGAACTTGATGAGACAGTTCATGATTGTCCAAGTCCTACACATTACAACGATATTCTTCTATCCAGTTGTTATTTGCCTATTTATGCTCGTGGTAAAGGATATTTTGGTAAGAATGATTGGAAGAAGGTTCAGTATCATATTGGGCATGAAGTAATGTGTGTTCATTGTAATTCTGAGTATGTATCTCCTGGTGAGGGCACTATGATGTGTCATTCTTGTGAGATTCGATATGGCAAGTCTGACAGCGATGATATTGTTTATTGCGAGAATTGCGGTTGCCGTTTGTGGTATGAAGATGCGATTATTGTTGGGGATAATGGAGATTATCTCTGTGATGAGTGCGCTAGTAGAATCACCAAAACTTGTAGAGATTGCGGTAATCCATATTACATTGATGATTTAACATATCATAAAGATGATGAAGATGAAAATGGCGGATATTATTTGTGCGGTTGGTGTGAGCAAGATAGACAAGAGACGACAGAAAACGTTGAGGATGGATCTTGTACTATCAGTTTTGATGATTTTGATTTGTAGTCATTAACTGCGGACCTCGCCAATCCACAATATTATATTCATAATGAAAATGGTGAGTGGGTACCTCTTGGACGAATCCCTGAGATAACTACATCAACCAGCGTATATGAAACAGAAGCTAGAAATATTTTAATTTAGGAGTGATTATTATAGCACGCGGAAGTATTGCAAAGGAAAATGTCGCCAAGGTGCTTGCTGAGTCATTCGGCAAGGACTGGATTGGCGAATCTGATAAGAAGTATTATGTTTGGGCTAATGATGGCGGTGAGCGCGTTCAAATCGCTATTGCTCTAACCTGTCCAAAGAATCCAGTGGGAGCAGCAGTATCTCCTACAAGCAATGAAATCAACTTCGAGGCCGAGTCTGAGAGACCTGTAATGGAGATTACTCCTGATGAACAGGATATGATTGATAAACTCAAGGCTGAATTGGGGCTTTAATTGGTCTAATTAAATGAATTGATTAGTTAGATTTTTTAAATTTAATATACATATAAAAGAGATAAGTTCTTGACTTATCTCTTTTTTTTTGATATAATTATTATGAAAAATATTAGTTATAGGAGAAAAATAAATATGTTAATGGAACGAGGATATCCAATTTGTAATGGATGTAAATATAGTTCTTTACATTATTGTCATAAATATAATCAAGAATGTGTAAGTATGTTTTTTGCCCCAAAGCGAGTTCAAATTGCTTGCTCAAAATGTTTTGATGAAAATGGATATGAAGTTGGTGAATCTATTTATACAATTCCTCGACCAGAAAAAATAGGTTATTTTCATTTACCAGGTATTGAAAATTTTACGACATTTAAATGTATTGTCAAAATGAAAGAATATTATCCTGAAGCATTTTATTCAAATAGAGAAATTTCTGAAATTTATGGAGCTTTCCCAGGAGCAATTTGGAATGGCAGAACTCCAAATTTTAATGGTACAGTTTTAACAATACAACAAATCGATCAAGTTAGAAAAAATATGGAAGAATTAGGTCTAACTATGAATTTAACTTGGAATAATCATTTAGTGACTGGAACAGATATTTATGATAGATTTTGTAATAACATTACAGAAATTTTTCACAATGGTAAACATGCTATTACAGTAGCTTCAGATGAATTGTTTAAATATTTAAAAGAAAAATATCCTAATTTTAAATATTATAAAAGTGTTATTACAACTGAATTAGATAAAACATTTTTAGAAAATCAAGATTATGATATGTTATTAATGAATCGTAAATTAAATAATAATTGGGATGAATTATTAAAAATTCCAGAAGATAAAAGAAGTAATATTGAATTTTTATGTAATGATGCTTGTACTCCTATTTGTAATCGTATGGGGCATTATAATATAGCAAACAAATGTTTATTACAAAGATTAGATGAAGGTCCTTTTACTAATAATTATTGTACTATAGACCATGATTTTATGCTTTATAACGTCGACAAATGGCCTATGACTATAACTCCTGATGATATTGATGAATATATTGATAATGGATATGTTCATTTTAAGTTATGTAGTCGTGGTGATGATACACCAGTTATTGCTTATAAAGTAGCTCGTTATTTAGCTAAACCACAATATGTGGGGGATGTATTCTGTTGGGCCCTCGGTCGTAATGAACCAGAAGAAAGGCTGAAAAATGATGACGCTGTTATTAAATGATACTTATTCTTTAGAATGTAAAAGTATCACACAAGGGACTAAAGAAAATAATTTATTTTCTTTAGGTATCTTTGTAATTGAATATAATCAAGAAGTTTTTAATTTTTTATCTTCAAATAATGAAATTTGGATAACAGATAAAAATGGTTAGATATTAATTAATCA
>ERZ1026868.202-NODE-202-length-46028-cov-10.011072_pt1 | contig 46028 bp, 28 predicted proteins | sample MGYA00380164_ERZ1026868 | MGnify/ENA primary metagenome ERZ1026868 (study PRJEB33269, sample SAMEA4719800) | human gut metagenome | biome: human-associated habitat; feature: organic feature; material: feces | place: Cameroon | collected 2013-10 ...
AATAGTAGTCCTCCGTCTTCTGCTGCACGTCCGTGGCGTCATTGTCGCCTCCGGTGCAGTTCAGGTCGAAGCTCACGCCGGCAGGGGCGATGAAGCGGTCGTTCTCCGAAATGCCAAGAGTGCCGTCCTCCACAACCTTGCGCATAAATATTCCCCAGGTAGGAAGGGACATATGCGCGCCTTGGCCGTAAGTAATTGACTGGAAGTGCACCTGGCGATCCTCAGCACCCGTCCATATTCCCGCCACGAGGGTAGGTGTGTAGCCTATGAACCATCCGTCGGCGTTGTCGTTGGTGGTTCCGGTCTTTCCGGCGATCTCGCCCATCAGCTTGTAGCGGTAGCGGAGCCTGCTGGCCGTTCCGCCCTGCACCACGCCTTCCATCAGGTTGACCATCAGGTAGGCCGTGTTCTCCCCTATCGCCTCACGCTTGCGGTTCGTGAACTCGCTGATGACGTTGCCCTGGTTGTCCTCGATCCTGGTCACGAACATCGGCTCGATATAGACTCCCCTGGACGGGAACGTGTTGTAGGCGGCCACCATCTCCCAAAGCGACAGGTCAGCCGGCCCGACACAAAGCGCCGGCACCTCGTCGATGTGGCTCTGGATGCCCATCCTGCGCATCATATCCGCCATCGCCTCCGGGCCGAACTGCTTCATCAGGTAGGCCGAGATGTTGTTCGAGCTGTTTGTGAGACCCCATTTCAGTGTGACGGTCTTGCCGATCCACTGCTCCTTGTCGGTGCTTCGAGGGGTCCAGGTGTTGCCGTCAGGAAGGACGAACGTCTGCGGAAGGTTCACTACCTTGTCGCACGGAGTCATACCCTCCTGCATCGCCAGCGTGTAGAGGAACGGCTTGATCGTCGAGCCGACCTGACGCTTGCCCTGACGGACGTTGTCATACTTGAAATAGCGGTAGTTAGGACCTCCGACGTAAGCCTTCACGTGCCCCGTGCCCGGCTCCATCGCCACGAAGGCTGTACGGAGAATCGACTTGTAGTAGCGGATCGAATCGTCCGGAGTCATCGTCGTGTCAGCGTAACCTTTCTTATTATATGCGAACACGCGCATCTTCACCGGCCGGGAGAACGTCTTTAGGATCTGAGCCTCGGTCAGGCCCTCCTTCTTGAGGGTACGGTAACGGTCGCTCCAACGTCTGGCCTGACGCATGACCCTGTCCCTTGTCTCCTCGTCTATGTCGTTGGAGAAAGGCTTGTTGGTCTTGCTCCGCAGATCCCTGCGGAAGTCAGCCTGAAGGTCGCGGATCCTCTCGGCGACAGCCTCCTCGGCATATTTCTGCATCTTGTAGTTGATGGTCGTGTAGATCCGCAGACCGTCCCTGTCAAGGTCATACTTGCTTCCGTCGGCCTTCTTGTTCTTCTCAAGCCAGCCATACAAGTCGTCCGTGGCCCAGGCAAGCGAGTCGGCGGAATAGTCCTCGACCATTGTGTAGTCGGACTTGCGAGGCTTTTTGGCGTTCATCACGCGACGCACCATATCCCTGAAATACGGGGCCAGACCGGCGTTGTGGTCCTGCACCTCGTAGTTGAGTTCTATAGGGATCAGACGGATGGAATCCCTCTGGGACTTGTCCAAATAGCCGGCCTTCTCCATCTGGCCGATCACGAAGTTCCTTCTGGTCAGCGCCTTGTCCGGATTGATGGCCGGATTGTACCTTGTCGGCTTGTTGACCATTCCCACAAGCATAGCGCTCTCCTCGACAGTAAGCTCGGACGGGAGCTTCCCGAAGAATGTCTCAGAAGCCGAACGCACACCGTACGCACCGCTGCCGAAGAATATGGAGTTGAGGTACATCGTCATAATCTCGTCCTTGGTGTAGTCCCTCTCGAGCTTCACGGCGGTGATCCATTCCTTCAGCTTGATCCACACCATCTTGACGTGGTATATTCCCGGGATCTTACGTCCCATCTCAGCCCTCGGGTAAAGGGTCTTCGCCAGCTGCTGGGTGATCGTGCTGCCGCCGCCCTGGCTTGAGTTGTGCAGCAGGATCGTCTTGACCAGAACACGTCCCAGTCCTTTGAAATCAATTCCGGAATGCTTGTAGAAACGGACATCCTCCGTGGCCACGGCGGCGTGCACAAGATTCGGGGAGATCTCGTCGTAGGAGACGTAGGTCCTGTTCTCGATGTGGAATGTCGTCAGGATCTCCCCGTCATCCGCGATGACCTGCGTGGCCAGCTTGTTGTCAGGGTTTTCCAGATCCTTGAAAGACGGGATGTCGGCAAACATCCAGACAAGGAGTATCATAAAGACAAGAAGCAGCACCGGAAACGTCACCACGATCCAGAACCACTTGATTATTTTCTTTCGAGTCGAGTCGGTCATAATAAAGACAAATTTATAACAAAATTTGGAAAATTGCCCAGTTTGTGGCTTACTTTGCAGATTGAAATGGCAAACTATCTATGAAATGCTTGTAAAATAGTACACTATGGCAGACAATCTAGTTATCGTCGAGTCTCCGGCCAAAGCCAAGACTATACAGAAATTTTTGGGTGACGGCTATGTAGTAAAGACAAGTTTCGGCCACATCAGGGATCTTCAGGACAAGAAGCTGAGTGTGGATGTGGAAAGGAACTTCACTCCTGAATATGTCATACCTTCAGACAAGAAGAAGGTCGTGGCGGAGCTCAAGAAAGCGGCGGCAAGCGCCTCCACAGTGTGGCTCGCGTCCGATGAGGACCGGGAGGGAGAGGCCATCTCCTGGCACCTCTTCGAGACTCTCGGACTGAATGAGGCACAGACAAGGAGAATCGTTTTCCACGAGATCACCAAGGACGCTATAGTCAACGCCGTGCGGAACCCACGTTCCATAAATATGAACCTTGTGAACGCCCAGCAGGCGCGCAGGGTTCTGGATAGGCTTGTCGGCTTCGAACTTTCACCGATCCTTTGGAGAAAGATCCAGCCGAAGCTTTCGGCGGGCCGTGTACAGTCAGTGGCCCTGAGGCTTGTGGTCGAGAGGGAAAAAGAGATTATGGCATTCGAGAACGAGGCCTTCTACAAGGTCGCGGCGCTCTTCCATCCGACAGATTTCCCGGCTTCAGTCAAGGTCAAGGCCGTCCTCGACACGAAGTTCAAGACAATCGACGAGGCGAGGAAATTCCTCCAGGACTGCATCGGGGCGGAATTCACGGTCTCCGATGTGGAGAAGAAAGAGGCCACACGCTTCCCGGCCGCCCCGTTCACGACCTCGACTCTCCAGCAGGAGGCTGCGAGGAAGTTGCGTTTCCCTGTAAGTTTGACGATGAGGGTGGCCCAGAGTCTCTACGAGCGCGGTCTCATCACATATATGAGAACCGACTCCACGAACCTCTCGACCCTGGCCCTCGGCGCGGCGAAGAAATTCATCACCGAAAATTTCGGTCCTGAATATTCCAAGACACGCCAGTTCAAGACCCACAGCAAGGGCGCGCAGGAGGCCCACGAGGCGATCCGCCCGACATACATAGAGAACACTGAGATCGAGGGAACGGCACAGGAGCAGAAGCTCTACAACCTCATCTGGAAGAGGACGGTGGCTTCGCAGATGGCTGACGCGAAGGTCCTCAACACAACCCTGAAGGTGGCGTCAGACAAGAGACCCGAGAAGTTCAACGCGCAGGCCACACAGGTACTCTTCGACGGATTCCTTAAATTATATATCGAGGGGACAGACAACCAGGAGGCCGAGGAAGAGGAGGTTATGCTCCCTGACCTTCAGGTAGGGACCAAGATGGAGGAGAAGGGCATCGACGCGGAGTGCAAGTTCACCGCCGCGCCGCCAAGATATTCAGAGGCCACTTTGGTCAAGAAGCTTGAGGAGCTCGGAATCGGCCGTCCTTCCACCTATGCGTCTATCATCGCGACCCTGACCACTGGCCGAGGCTACATCGTCAAGGGAGACAAGGAGGGCAGGAAAATCACAGTCAATGACTTGGAGTTAAGGAACGGGAATATTTCCGAAAAGTCAAAGACGGAGACCGTCGGCGCCGAAAGGGGCAGGCTGCTGCCTCAGGAGATCGGAATGATCGTCACCGACTACCTTGAGAAGAATTTCACCGACATTATGGGCTACGACTTCACGGCGAACGTTGAGAAGGAATTCGACCAGATCGCCGGCGGCACCCTCGTATGGAACGAGGTCATCGGCGAGTTCTACTCTCCGTTCCACAAGAAAGTCGAGGAAGTGCTCCACGACGGAAACTACAGCCACGTGTCCAAGGAGCTCGGAACGGACGGCGATGGCAACAAGATCACCGCGAAGTTCGGTAAGTTCGGGCCTTACATCCAGAAGGGCGAGGGCGAGAAAGCCCAGTACGCGTCCCTCGGAAAGGACCAGCTCATCGAGAACATCACCCTGGAGGACGCGCTGAAAATGTTCCAGCTGCCTCGCACGGTCGGTGAATATAACGGTGTCGAGGTCATCGCCTTGAAAGGACGCTTCGGACCATTCCTGAAATATGGCGACAAGAATTTCTCGATACCTCGCGGCAAGGATCCTCTCAAGATCACCCTGGACGAATGCGCGGCCATCATAGAGGAGGGCTTGAACAAGACCGCCGCCAACGCGGTGATGGCTGAATATAAGGACAGCGACATCCAGGTGATCAACGGTCGTTACGGCCCGTACATCAAGCACGGAGGCTCAAACTACAGGATTCCGAAGGGTACAGACGCGGCCTCGCTGACTGAAGCGGCCTGCCTGGAAATCATTAACAATTCAAAACCGACTGAAAAAGGGCGCCGTCGTTTTAAGAAATCTTGATATTTTAAGATTTTTTATATAATTTAGCGGCTGTTTAGTTATAAATCGAAAGCAATGGCAACTTATCACATTGATCAGATTGACCAGAAGATCCTTTCCTTCTTGGTCAACAACGCCAGGATGCCTTTCCTGGAAATCGCCCGTGAGTGCGGTGTTTCGGGAGCCGCTATTCATCAGAGAGTCAAAAGACTGGAGACCAACGGAGTCATCACCGGATCCAGGCTGCTCGTGAAGCCTCAGGCTTTGGGGCTCAACGTGTGCGCCTTCATCAGCGTCACCCTGTCCGAGGCCGACAAATATCCTGAGGTGGTGGCTAACCTCAAGAAGATCGCGGAGATCGTGGAGTGCCATTTCGTGACCGGTAAGGCCGCATTGCTGCTCAAGGCATATTGCTTTGACAATGACCACCTTATGGAGATCCTGATCAACACCATCCAGAACATCCCGTACATCCAGTCCACAGAGACAATGATCTCACTCGACCAGGCGATCGAGCGTCAGGTCTGGGTCAAAGACTACAAGCGTACCGGTCACCAGGCTACCGATTTCGGGAAGAAAACGAAATAATCAGTCTTGCGAGGTCAAGATCCTCGGGAGATGTCAACTTGAAATTATACCTTTCTCCTTCGCAGAACGAGAGAGGTATTCTTTTTTTCATCGCCACCGAGGCGTCATCAGTGAACGCGGTGTCAAATGGTTGCGAATATGCCGCCTTGATGTCCTCGGAAAGAAACAGCTGCGGGGTCTGCGCCCCGAAGATCCGGCTTCTGTCCACAGACTCCCCCTCGGCCGGAACGAGAGACACCGTCCCGTCTTCGCCTTTCACCCTGTCCAGCACCTTGAGCGTGTCCACGGACGGGACCACCGGAATCAGAGAGCGGATCTCCTCCGATTCCATCCGGCCGAACATATTCCTGATCAATCCTGTGGAGAGAAGCGGCCTCACTCCGTCGTGGATCGCCACGATGGCCCCTTCCGGAACCCTTTCCAGAGCGTTCCTTACTGAATGGAAGCGGGTGAACCCTCCCATAACCAATGTCTGAGGACAGGTGAAGTCCGATGAGACGCAATATTCCTTCCAAAAAGGAATATGATCCTTCGGAAGCACGGTGACGACCTTGATGTCCGGAACGGCTTCAACGAACTTTTCGATCGTCCTGCGCAGGATCGGGACACCGCCGAGATCCAGGAACTGCTTCGGCACGGAAGCCCCCATCCGGACACCGCTTCCCGCCGCCATAACGATTAATATTTTTTTTCTGCTCATATAATTCTTACAAATATAACTTTTTTCGTATATTTACAAATTGTATAATACACGTTAAAAGTTAGAATAACAGTTATGGCATTTTCATTTCTGACTAAAGAGATAGCAATGGACCTCGGAACGGCCAACACGGTCATATTCAGCAATGACGAGATTGTGCTGGATGCTCCGAGCATCGTCGCGATAGACAACACCACCAAGAAGTGCATAGCGTTCGGCCAGCAGGCCAAGCTGATGCACGAGCACACCAATCCTGGCATCAGGACCATCAGGCCGCTGAGAAACGGAGTGATCGCCGACTTTGAAGCCGCCGAGATGATGATCAAGAGCTTCATCAAGCAGGTGAACAGCAAGAAGAAATCCCTTTTCTCCCCGAACCTCAAGATCGTTGTCGGCATCCCTTCCGGCAGCACGCAGGTTGAGATCAGGGCCGTGCGCGACTCCTGCGAGCACGCCGGCGGACGTGATGTGTACCTGATCTACGAACCGATGGCCGCGGCGCTCGGTATCGGACTCGACGTGGAGGCGCCTAAGGGAAATATGGTTGTCGATATAGGTGGCGGCACCGCCGAGATCGCGGTGATCTCATTGGGCGGCATCGTGGTGCAGGAAAGCATCGCGACGGCCGGTGACGTGTTCAACAGCGACATCCAGTACTATATGCGCCAGCAGCACAACATCAAGATCGGCGAGACAACCGCCGAAAAGATCAAGATCGCCGTCGGCGCCGTCATCCCGGATCTTGACGAGGAACCTGAGCCATACGTTGTGAACGGTCCTAACCTTATGACCGCCCATCCTGTCGAGGCCACGATCACCTATCAGGAGATCGCCCACTGCCTTGACAAATCCATAGCGAAATTGGAGTCCTCTATTCTCCACGTCCTTGAACAGACTCCTCCGGAGCTGTATTCAGACATCGTTGAGAACGGAATATTCCTTTCTGGCGGCGGTGCCCTTCTGCGCGGTCTCGCCAAGAGGTTCACCGAAAAGGTGAACATTCAGTTCCACGTGGCTGAGGATCCGCTCCGCGCTGTGGCCAGAGGAACCTGTATCGCTCTCAAGAAGACATCGAACTACTCATTCCTGATGAGGTAATGCATAAGGAGAGATCCATCGTCCAGAGAATATTCATAGCCGTGGTCTTCATTCTGTTGGAGGTCGCGGCTCTCTTGATGCTTTCACACAACAATCAGCTTCAAAGACTTTGGATAGCCAGGATCTCGCACGGATTTATGGCCAGGACGTGGGGAACCACGCAGGCCATCTCCGACTACTTCTCACTCAAGGGGCAGAATGACCGTCTGGCGTTGGAGAACGACAGCCTTCAGAGGATAGTCAGGAGCTATGAGCTGGCCGCCAAGGAGGCGGATCCGGCATCAAGGCCGGTATTGATGGACAACGGGTTCAACTACATCCCGGCAACCATCATCAAGTCCAGTTCCAACACCCAGCACAACTACCTCATCATCGACAAGGGCAGCGAGGACGGAGTGGTCCGCAATTCTGGCGTCATCACCACGGATGGAGTCATCGGTATCGTGGACGCTGTCAGCCCTCACTATTCGTATGCCATCTCCTTCCTCAACACCGAGCTGTTCATCAGCGCGAGGCTTGGGGAATCGGGAGCCGTGGGGCCGCTCGCCTGGGACGGCACAAGCTCGGACGGGGCGATCCTGAAGGAGATTCCGCTCCAGTTCAAGTTCGAGCCGGGAGACACTGTCTATACGAGTGGATATTCATCAATATTCCCGCCTGACATTCCAATCGGGGTCGCCGGGGAGTCGAAGATCATCAACGGCGCCACCAACGAGATCAAGGTGCGCCTGTTCCAGAACCACAAGGCTCTGAAATATGTCACCGTCGTCGGCAACGTGCGCGCCGAGGAGATAGAAGCCATTGAGAATCAAGAAGAACAGCAGAAGAAATGAGGAACGGTTTCGCATTGACATACATCTTGCTGACAGTCGCCCAGATGCTTCTGAGCAACTATTGCCACTTCACGCCGTACGTGATGGTGACGATACTGCCGGCTATGGTGCTTTGCATTCCGACGAAGACGGACACTTTGGCGGCGATGCTGATCGCGTTCGTCACCGGGCTCGCCGTGGACTTCTTCGCCGAAGGGACGCTCGGCATCAACGCCCTGTCTCTTGTGCCGGTCGCGCTGCTCAGGAGGCCAGTCATCGGGATATTCTTCGGTAGCGAGCCATTTGAGCAGAAAGAGAATGTCACGATCCGGAAATATGGCTTCGCGAGGGTGTCGTTCGTCGTCACCCTTATGACCTTGCTGTTCCTGGCGATCTACATCACGGCCGACTGCGCCGGCACCAGACCTTTCTGGTTCATCATCACCAGTCTCGGCCTTTCGACCCTGGCCAGTTATCTGGCTTCCGTGTGCATCCTCAATCTGCTGACCTATGAAGACAGAAGGTAGAGGGAGAATTTTGCTGATCGGTCTGCTGGTCGTGGCCGCCATCATTCTCGGAAGGTTGTTCTACATCCAGATCATCGACGAGAAGTACAAGATCGACGCATCGAACAATTCGATGGTCTATGACATCATCTACCCGACCAGAGGCATCATTTACGACCGCAACGGAAAGATCATAGTCAGCAACAAGGTCACCTATGACATACTTGTGACGCCGAGGGAAGTCCAACCGTTCGACACTCTGATGCTTGCCGAGGCATTGGGCGTGGAACCTGACTTCATCAGGAACAAGATGGCTGAATATGCCAAGAACCGTCGCCGCATCGGCTATCAGAGTGTGGTGATGCTCAAGCAGATAAAGCCGGAGACATATATGCGGTTCGCCGAGCTTCAGTACAATTTCCCGGGATTCCGAGGACAGGCCAGAAGCATACGCGACTATCCGGTCAACGCCGGAGGAAACCTTCTCGGCTATGTCTCCGAAGTGGACGCCAAATACATCGAGAAGCATTCCGGGGAATATCGTCCCGGCGACTACGCCGGAAAGACCGGCATCGAGGCCGCCCGTGAGAAGGAACTGAGAGGAGAAAAGGGTTATCACATCTACCTGCGCAACTCCCACAATCAGATCGAGCAGCGCTACAAGGATGGAGAGATGGACAAAGAGGCAGTCCCTGGGCACGACATCTACACCACGATTGATGCTGACCTACAGCAATATGGCCAGGAACTGATGAAGAACAAGGTTGGAAGCCTTGTGGCGATCGAACCGAAGACAGGCGAGATTCTGACGTTGGTCTCAAGCCCCGGAGTCGATGTGAGTATGCTCGCGGACATCGGACAGCATTACGACGAGATCATCAAGGATCCGCACAAGCCGATGTTCAACAGGGCGGTACAGGCTCCGTACCCTCCAGGGTCGGTGTTCAAGCTCGTGAACGGTCTCATCGGACTTCAGGAAGGCACCTTGACAACAGAGATGGCCTACCCTTGCAGCCAAGGCTACCATTTCGGCAACAGGAAACTCGGCTGCCACGTGCACAGGTCACCACTCGTGCTTGAAGAGGCGATAATGATGTCCTGCAACGGCTATTTCTGCTATGTGCTCAAGAATATTCTTGAAAACAGGAAGAAGTACCACGACATTGGAGAAGCGCTTGACAAGTGGAATGAATATGTCCAGAGCTTCGGCTTCGGGCACAAGTTGGGAAGCGACTTTCCTGCGGAGCTGGGCGGGACCATCCCGACCTCAAAGCTGTACAACAAGGTCTATGGGAAAGGTGGATGGAAATTCACCACCATAATCTCGATTTCCATCGGCCAGGGAGAAGTGGGAGCCACACCTATGCAGATCGCCAATCTGGCCGCCACTGTCGCGAACAGGGGCTGGTACAAGATTCCGCACATCGTCAAGGCCTCGGAAGGGGTCGAAATCGATCCGAAATATTACGAGAGACAGTACACAATGGTGGACACGACAAATTTCAAGAAAGTGACGCAGGGTATGTGGAGAGCCGTCAACAGCGGATTCGGGTCGGGAGGAACGGCCTCCATCGCCGCGGTTCCCGGGCTGGACATCTGCGGGAAGACCGGCACGGCGCAGAATCCGCGCGGAGCCGACAATTCCGTGTTCATCTGCTTCGCTCCGAAAGACAACCCGAAGATCGCCGTGGCCGCCTACATCGAGAACGGCGGATTCGGCGCGACCTGGGCCGCCCCGATCGCGTCGCTGTTGGTTGAGAAATATCTCAACGGAGAGATCAGCGATCAGCGTCGCGGCCTGGAGGACAGGGTTCTTCAAGGGAATCTTATGTCAAGGGTAAAGGCTTATAAGAACTAAGGGATGGAGAACTTTTCGGACAGAGGCATCAAGAAGAGTGTTGATTGGGCGCTGGTGGCGATCTACCTGCTCCTTATACTTATCGGTTGGATCAACATCTACGCCTCCATCCACTCGGAAGGGCCGGCCTCGATATTCGATTTCGGGTTCCGCTGCGGAAAGCAGTTCGTTTGGATTCTCACGGCATTTGGGCTCGGCGGAGTGATTCTGTTCGCCATAAACCCACAGTTCTGGGAAAGCACGTCGTTGATTCTGTACTTAGGTGTTCTGGGAATGCTTGTGGCCGTGATATTCCTTGGAATCGATGTCAAGGGATCCCGATCGTGGTTTGAGTTCGGGCCTATCAGATTCCAGCCGGCGGAGGTCTCGAAGATCACCACATCCCTGCTTCTGGCAACGCTTATGAGCCAGGCCAACTTCAAGATCACCCGATTCAAGGACTTTCTTCTGACGGCCTTGATTCTCGGAATCCCTATGGTCGTCATTCTTGCGGAAAGCGAGACAGGTTCCGCCCTGGTCTATGTCGGATTCATATTCGTGATGTACAGGGAAGGTTTTTCAGGTTGGTGGATTTTCTGCATCGGAATGGCAGCGCTGCTGTTCATCCTTACCCTTACAGCGTCGGCATACGTGTCCATAATTGTGCTCGCCGGAATCCTTCTGCTATGCAACTTTCTCGAATCCGGCAAGATGAGGGCACGGTTCTGGATCTTCTTCGGAATATTCATAGCCCTATGCCTGCTGCCTTGGATTTTCGGGAAGTTCAGTCCTGAGTCCTTCGTCTCCAAGATAAACCCACTCTACATCCTGATCGGAGTCTGCGTCGCCGTGGCGGGATATCTGATAGTGACAGGCTACAAGTCCAGGCATCGCTTTCTGTCGATGTCCGCCTTAGGACTGATCGCCGGAATCGCGCTCGTGTTTTCCACTGAGTTCATATTCAACAACATCCTGCAGGACCACCAACGCAAGAGGATAGAGGTGCTGCTGGGGATGAAGGAAGACCCGACAGGCGTCGGCTACAATGTCAACCAGAGTATGATCGCCATCGGCTCTGGGGGATTCTCCGGGAAAGGCTTCCTGGAAGGGACACAAACCACCTTCGGATTCGTGCCTGAGCAAAGCACCGATTTCATTTTCTGCACCGTAGGCGAGGAATGGGGGTTCATTGGATGCTTTGTCGTGATAGCCTTGTACGTGTTCCTGATCTTCAGGATCATCTCAGACGCTGAGAAGAGCCGGGAGGCGTTCACCCGGATTTATGGCTATTGCGTCGCCTCGTGCATCTTTATGCACCTTTTCATCAACATCGGAATGACAATCGGCATTATGCCCGTGATCGGCATTCCTTTGCCGTTGCTCAGTTATGGAGGGTCATCACTGTGGGCGTTCACAGTGCTGATCTTCATATTCATAGCTCTTTACCGTCAGGAAAAGAAGTATTATTGATTTTTTTTTAGTAAATTTGCAGTCTATCGCCTTGGTGGTGAAATGGTAGACACGAGGGACTTAAAATCCCTTGGACAGAAATGTCCGTGCGGGTTCGATTCCCGCCTGAGGCACAAAAGGACGGCTAATGCCGTCCTTTTGTGCCTTTTATTCACCCCCAGTCCCTGCGGGACAGCCCCGGTGGGGCACTGGGGAGCGTTCTCCCCAGACCCCTTGCGTCGCTACGCTCCGAATGCTGTGTATAATTTACTTTACAGGTCTGCGCGGTAAATGGATTTCCGGGCTGTTATGTAGAGTTTGTCTCTGATAATTGTCAAGGTCGATGGTCGTTCCGGGATATGAATGGTGCGGATGTGAGCACCCTTGCTGTCATAAACCTGCACTTCACCGTCAGCGATGTACACATTGCCTTTGCTGTCAACAGCCAGACCGAACTCGCCGGTTTCGGTGAAGTAACGGAGGTTCGACAGAGTGCCGTCAACGGCCACGTCAGTGACAACGGTACGCCTATCATATTCATTGACAAGGTAGAACGGTTTGCCGGGGAAGGCCTCCAAGAGGGAGGAACTGCGAGCGATGTCGGTCGTGTACTTGGTCTGGGCGTAATTGTGCACATTCATGAACTCGATGCCGCTACACCCTCTGAGTCTTACGGCGCTGTAGTACGGTCTCACAACACGGATGACACGGAACATATAAAGGTTCGCGAAGGTGATGTCGCGGCAGCCATCCATTTCGACAGGCTGGCACTCCGAACTTTCGACAGTCTCCTCCTCGGTCTGCATACAGTAAACCTTCCAGTTTGACACGTTCCTGAATCTCACCTCATTACGGACGTGGTGTTCGATGGACATAGCGTAGATTCTTCCCTCCGTGGAAGTGTTCTCCGCATAGAAACCGTTGGAAGCGTATGTGTTCGCCGTCCAGATGTCTTTGAATATGCCACCTCCACCATCAGTCACCCAAAGACTCCAATACTGGGTGTCCCAAGCCTGATCCATTCCCTGCTCACGGACCGGCTTGTCCGGTGTGCTCACCTCGCGCGGGCCCCAACTCCACCTTGGAGCCTTCTGACCGGCAACCGGTTTCCACATTGAGCCGTGCCCGCCGATGAATTTGACATCATTGACGTAAGAGCCGGGAGAACTGACTGAACGGCCGCGGGAAGCTTGTCAACAGGCTCGGCTGAAAGCAAAGTCTTATACTCTGGAGTGTCCACGAGGCTCTCCATCTGAAGGCCGTGGTCAAATGACTTGACATAATATTTCCGGTAAGAGACACGGGTCTGTTCCCCGGTTCTTTTGAAAGCGGCGAGCACAGGAACATTGGAACACCAGACATTCCTCAAGGTGATGGAGTTGTTGCTGTTGTTCTCGACAGCGATGTTGAACGCCGGACCTGAGATATTCTCAAAACGCGCGTTCTCTATGAATATCTTCTCCCAGTAGTTGTCTTCGATGTCAAAAACCATCGGGACGTTCTTCACCTGCATATTCACAATGGCAAGGCCCGACTCCTGGCTTTTCTCCGAATCACTCAAATCCGGGACGCGGTCGATGTTCTCAACGAATATCCAGCCCTCACGGATGGTACGCCAGATGCCCGCGCGGTTATTGCCGTCACCATTAGCGATGAAAGGGAACTTGACGAAGCCTCCGTTATCCTGATCAGTCTCGGTAAGGTCACCACCATAGTACTTTCCGAGATTATGCCATCCGCAGTACGACTGGCAAATGTCGGTAAGCGCATCCGGATGAGAATACCATACCGCGCCTGTGTAGGTGAAAGGGTTGTGCATAGCACCATACATATGCCAGAGGAAACGCTTGGCGTTCTCGCCCTTGACAAAGATGGTGTCCACGGTCACATCGACACCTGGCTGCTTGTCGAGGAAGCCGTTCCCGACACTGATCTGATCAACACAGGAGCTCATCGCACCCATCCCTATCACGGTACAGGCCACGGAAACAACCCACGACCGGACTAAATTTTAATCCAGAACCAGTCTGACAGAATAAGCTTCCCGGTAAGGAGCATAACCCCAGACCGTAAAGAAATCTATCTCATCATAAGTATCCTCATCGAAAGTGACACCCAACATGGCATGATTGGCATGATTTGGATATTGGCCAGCGTCCTCTCCAGAATATTTGCTGGCACTCCACCAATAACCATACTCGGAACGGTCATAGAACTTGCCCTTAAGATCACGAGTTCCAGGATAAAGGGCAATCATACCTGAACGCTTAAGATAAGAGGAACCTGCCGCGCCAAAAGTCTTCTGACCACCTAGAAACTCATAATATGTACCCCATTCATCAACAGACGGGACATGACTTCCCTCAGGAGCAAGACCACGGGCATCAGTTACCGCATACCAATTGTAGAGAACACCATACTTCTTAATATACTTCAATGCAGTCTCACTGGCATCATTGGCATCAGCATAATCCGAAATACAGCATGCACCAGCAGTTGTCGCAGCCCAATCCGCAGCCGAAAGATTAGTTGGAATCGGTGTCCCGTCAATGTAGGACTTCGTGGAAAGATTACCCCGCATCCAATACTGTGTTCCTACCTTAACTATCGGATATTTTGTTCCAGCATTGTCAGACAGCACAAATTGCTCAAGTTCAGCATCATTGACGACAGAATAAGCTATCGCTTCAGGAAAAATCTGATTATCAATGATAAAGAGTTCTTTCAACGCATCCTTGGACCCCGCGGAATAGGTGTAAGACTCACCATTCCAAACTAAAGTTCCACCATTATCGGCAACAAATCCGGAAGCATAATCAATTACACCTCCGTTCACCGGATAAACCACTGTTGCACGAGTCTTGTTCGAATAGTCAGGCACATACTCATTGCAAATGCGTGCTACCGCCTTGCCTCCAACCTTCACATCATAAACAAGGCTATTAGCCTGGCCTTCAGCGGAATCAGAGTTCGAAAAATCAGGAACAGACAAACGGATAGCCTGTGGAGCAGCCGACTGTGTCACAGAGACAGACCTGGAAAGTTCACCCGAGATGACATTGACAATGAAACTACGGGACTCGATTGTATTGTTTGGAGAAACTGCAAGTTCCAGAGCGGTCTCTTTTTTCTGGGCCATGCACCATTCTGACGCAGAAGGATTTGAGAATGAAAAATCCCACTCTCCTTGAGTAGTCATGACATTGACAATGACAGTTTCACCAGCAAAACCGACTTCAAATGATTCCGGAGATACGTTCAATTCAGGATCAGGAGCATTTTCTTTACAAGATGACAATGGAAACATCATGCCGGCACACGCAAGTAGCGTGCAGAACTTTTGGAAATAAATCATATGTTTAAAGGATTAAAGTTCGTTTCTTAAGATATCTTGGATGATCGTGTGTATTACAATCAGTATTACTCCTCTACAAATTTAGATAATTTCACAATGAAAACAAAGGTTTCACGAGAGAATCGCTGTCAATCTCTGCGATTCAGGTGGCATTTGGCGACAAAAACCCGACCCTCTTGGCAGACCGGCATTTATGAAAGATGGCTGCAACTCACTAAGGGATAGGCCCTTACGGCTATTCTCAGAGAGATAGATGCTGTCAAGACCACGTTTCAAAGGCACCTCTTGGCAGGAGCAGAGAGCCATAACACGCAGTGTATCAATGATATAACCACTTGCATCAATGTCAAGAGGGTTGATTTGAAGAGCATTTATTATCTTTGCAATATGGCAATGCCCGCGAAGGAGTCGCGGAGCGGAAACACCAGTAGATACAATTAACAACATGCAGAAGATACTTTTCATGTGCCTGGGGAACATATGCAGGAGCCCGATGGCAGAGTACATAATGAAGAAGATGGTCAATGATGCCGGACGTGAGGGAGAATTCGAGATTTCGTCGGCGGCCACGTCTGACGAGGTCGTGGGATATGGCATATATCCGCCGGCAAAGGACTGCCTGAGGCTGCACGACATACCATTTGAAAAGAGAGGTGCAAGACAGGTTTCGCAGGCGGACTACGATTACTATGACCTGATATTCACCATGGACAGGGACAATCAGCAGTGCATGAAACGGATGTTCAGGGATGACGAAGGCAAGATCCGGATGCTGATGTCATTGGCAGAAAAGGACCAGGCAATACCTGACCCGTGGTACACAGGGGACTTCGAAAGCACCTACAGGGACATCTGCGAGGCACTTGGCCATTTCCTGAAAGAGAAAAGCAAGTAACGGCCGGACAAAACGGACTTCTCCATGAAACGCGTCATCTTCCACATTGACGTGAACTCAGCATTTCTCAGCTGGAGCGCAGTCAAGTTATTGACAGAAGGCGGACCTGACATCAGGCTCGTCCCGTCTGCCGTATCGGGAGACCCGTCTGACAGGAGAAGCATAATAACGGCAGCATCCATCCCCGCCAAGAAACTGGGAATCAAGACGGCCATCCCCGTCAGCATGGCATTGAGAAAATGCCCGAACCTGGTAATCGTCCACAGCGACCGGGAATGGTACCGGCATTGTTCGACCTCTTTCATTGACATTTGCCGCTCGTATTCACCTGTCCTTCAGCAGTTTTCCATCGATGAATGTTTCATTGACATGACATTCAGGCTTTACCGGAAAGGCCCTGCGGAAGTGGCGCAGACGCTGAAAGATGAAATCAAGGAGAAGCTCGGGTTTACTGTCAATGTCGGTGTAGGGTCCAATAAACTGCTGGCCAAGATGGCCTCTGACTTCGAGAAACCGGACAAGGTCCACACGCTCTGGCAAGACGAAGTGCAGGAAAAAATGTGGCCGCTGCCGGCCGGAGACCTGCTCTGGGTAGGCAAGAAGACCCGGGAAAGGCTGTCCGCATACGGGATTTACACAATCGGCGACATCGCAGGGCTGCCTGAAAATTCATTGGCAAGAATAGTCGGGAAAAAGTTTGCGACGCAGATGCACGACAACGCCAACGGCATTGACAATGAGCCGATTATCACTGAATTTCAGGAGGCGAAAAGCATCAGCGTAGAACGCACTTTCGCAAAGGACATTGTCAATCCGGAAGAACTGGACAGGGAAATGTTCAAGGTCGCATGCACCGTCGCGCACAGGCTGAGAAGCCAGGGGTTCAGATGCACATGCGTGTCAATGTTCATAAAGTTCACTGACTTCAGCGTGGCCCAGAAACAATGCCAGATATCAGGACCGACTGACGTCACGGCATTGATACTCAATGAAGCAAGACGGATGCTGGGCGACATGTGGGACGGAACGGCACCCATCAGGCAGGTCGGCATCGGACTTTCCAAATTCACGAAGGAAGAAACTGAGCAACTGATGCTGTTCGAAGACCCGAAACTCAGCTTTTACCGCGAATGGGACAGGAAATATGACGAACAGAAGGCCCACTCAGAAGACGTCAAATTTCTCGCATATGAAAGAAAAAGCCCCGAGAAAACTCAGGGCTGAACAATTCTATTTCACGACTTTGAATCCGCATTTCAGGTCTGCATGGGAATCGTGTCCGGCAAACACTTCGAAATCGCCGGGCTCCTCTCCCCACGTGTTGTCCGCACGGAAGAACGAACGGCTTTCAGGGGTTATCTCGAATGAGACCACAGTCGATTCCCCTGCCTTCAGATTCACTTTTCTGAAGCCCTTGAGTTCACGGACCGGACGGGTACGGCTTCCGACCACATCTTTCAGATAGAGCTGTACCACTTCCTCTCCGTCACGGGAGCCCACATTGGTAACCTTCACACTGACATTGACATTACCCCCGAGTTTGACTTCCGGGGCCGAAACTTCGAGGTCGGAATAACTGAATTCGGTATAGCTCAAGCCCTCACCGAAGGCGAAGAGAGGCTCGTTAGGAGTCTTCAGATAACGTGAGACAAATTTTTCATCGCTGTCAGGCGACTTTCGCGGACGGCCCGTACTCTTATAATTGTAATGTATCGGAACCTGTCCGAGACAGAGCGGGAATGTCATGGTAAGACGGCCTGAAGGATTGTAGTCTCCGGAAACGACATCGGCAAGAGCAGCGCCTCCCATCGAACCAGGATGCCATGTAACCAAAAGTCCGTCAGCGGCTTCCGTCTCCGGAGCAATCGTCATCGGACGGCCTGTGACAAGGAGGATGACAACTGGCTTGCCGACAGACTTCACGGCATTGAAAAGACTCTTCTGCGCAGCAGGAATGTCAATGTCAGTCAATGATGCCGCCTCGCCGCTGCATGAGTTCGGCAGGCCCAATGTAATCAGGACGACATCAGAATTGCGGGCCGCGGCCACTGCCTTGGAAATGCCGCCGTCGATAGGCTCGAAGAAGTCGCAGCCTCGTTCGCAGACAACATTGCCGAAACGCGCCTTGAGACCTTCGAAGAAACTTACCGCATTTTTCGAGCTGACAAAAGCGCTCCACGTGCCAATCATTTCTCTGCGGGAATCTGCTGCGGGTCCTATCAATGCTATCCTGGCATTCTCTTTAAGCGGAAGTACGTCATTCTGATTTTTGAGCAGAACCATCGAACTTCTGGCAACTTCACGGGATGCTTCCATATATTCTGGCAGGCAGGTTTCCTTGTCCCATCTGCCCTCTCCGCCATAGCGGAACGGATCATCGAACAATCCAAGCTTGAACTTGATATTAAGGACTTCACGGCAAAGTTTGTCTATCTGCTTTTCGCTGACACGGCCCTCCTTGACAAGTTCTTCCGCGAACTTATAATAGTCCCCGTCGACCATGTCCATATTCAGACCTGCGTTCAATGCCAGTTCTGCCGCTTCCTTTCCGTCTGCAACAACCCTGTGGTTGGTCATCTCATTGATGGCGTTATAGTCAGATACCACGAAGCCCTTGAATCCCAATTCATTGCGAAGCACATCCGTAAGCAGCCACTTATTTCCGCTGGAAGGAATCCCAGCAAAATCATTGAAAGAAGACATTACGCTCAATGCTCCGGCATCGATGGCGGCTTTGTAGGAAGGCAGGTAGCGGTCGCGGAACATCATCTCTGACATGTCCACCGTATTGTAATCCCTTCCGGCCTCAGGTGCGCCGTAGGCGGCAAAGTGTTTCACGCAAGAAAGTATGGTATTGCCGGCAGAAAGGTCGTCTCCCTGATAACCGCGGACCATGGCGGCAGACATCTGCCCTGAAAGATACGGGTCCTCTCCGGAACCTTCTGAAACACGTCCCCAGCGAGGTTCCGCAGAGACGTCGCACATAGGTGAGAATGTCCATGCTATACCGAATGCGGATGCCTCGGCAGCGGAGATTCTTGCCACCGTTTCTGCGGCTTTCGGGTCCCAGGAACATGATATTCCGAGATTTTCAGGGAAACCTGTCCTTGCCCCATGTATGATGTCATGCCCGAAAAGAATAGGAATTCCCAGACGCGAACTGTCAACGGCAAGTCTCTGTAATTCAATGATATCTTCAGGCTTCCAGACATTCAGAAGCGAACCGCATTGTCCTTCTTTTATCACACGGTTCACATCCACCGGACTGCCGTCAGGTCCCGTTACGACAGAATTTGTCGGCACGAACTGGTTCAATTGTCCGATTTTTTCAGCGAGAGTCATCTTGGACATGAGCTCGTCCACCCTTGCATCATTGACATTTTTCTCTTTGCATCCTGCACACAGCGTCAGCGCCAGCGCAGTTGTCATTATCAGCGACTTTTTCATATAGTTGTTTTTTGTATCTTGCAAAGTTAGCAATCCGCGGCGAGCGATGCAATAGCAATGGGCAGCTCAGCACTTGGAGATATTCTTTGGCGACAAGTTATTTTGACAGTTGATGCTTCATATAAAAGTCTGCCGAAGAATCTTGGTTCTCCGGCAGACTCGAAAGATTCATAGCCCGTATCTGGTTATTTTTAATCTACCCTGATTTCTATCTGAGTGACTGTGATATCACCGCCGATTATGAGAGCGGTATCCGTTCCGTTCATGGTCGTAGCCATCCCCTCAGAGATCTCAAATTCCAGAATATCCTCTCCGGCGGCAAGGACAATGTTGTTGTCACTCTCTCCGCCTTCACGGATAAACGGAGCTCCCCACCAGCCATCGCACAGACAGAAAGTCTGAGGAGCATCGTGGTGCGCGAACGTAAACCTGATGGTTTGGCCGGCCGTCGGAGTTATCGCCGAAAGGTCAAGATCAGACGCAGAGAGATACCACCACCAACCTGTTGTGTACTCGCCAGACCAAATCTGAATATAGTTGTCCTCTTCGGCCTCGCCGCCTGAAACCTCGTCTGACAGCGTCACCTCAGGCAAAGTATATTTCTTGCCGCCGCAGTCCTCAAGGACAACCTGTGCGGGACCGGCCTTGATGCCCATCGGTGAATAGAGGTAAAGAGAACCGGTGGCCTTTCGCTTGAAGACGCTTGCATCCACAGCTATGTCATTGCCGTCTGCGCCAGGGAAATAAGCCTTGGTAATGAATTCGAGGTCGCTGCCATAAACCTCAACACATTCGTTGATCTTGATTTCCTTGTCAAGAGGAGCGACACGCGAAGGTTTCGGGCTGCCCACGGTCAGCGTCACGGCCGACTCAGCCGATTCGCCCTCTGCCTCAACCATTACCTTTCCTCCGTCCGCCGAGACACCGGCGGGAGTTCTCACCGAGATGTAGCCGTTGCCTACTTTGGTGATGTCGCTCACGGAGACATTGCCGGGGAACACAACGGAAGTGGCCCTTTCCAGACCGGTACCGGTGATGGTCACGACCTGTCCTTCAATGACTTTTGTAGGCAGGACTGACTTCACCGCAAGCACATCGTTGGCATCCTCCAAATCATTGTTGTTGCAAGAGGTCACAGCGATGCCCGAGAGCAACGCCAATCCTGCACTCATGAGATGTATAATATTCTTTTTCATAAATCTTACCTGTTTAAAATCTTATTAGACTCGTATTACCAATTCGGGTTCTGAGTAAGATTGCCGTTCTTCTGAATTTCAGACTGGGGAATCGGATACAAGTTGTATTTCTCGTCCCACTTGCGGGCCTTAGTGACACGATTGAGGATCAAATCACCATTCGCGTCCAATTTGAAGTCCGCCTCATCTATATTCTTGAAGAACTCCGCGCCCTTCTTCCAGCGGCGCACATCCCAGAAGCGCTGGCCTTCGAAAGCAAGCTCCACCATACGCTCACGCATATAGCGCTCTTCAAAGCCATCATTTCCGTGGAATTCAGGCATCATAATGTCCGGACGGTTACGGAGCACATTGACAGCCTCATTGGCCGACATACCGAAATCACCTTTCGCATCAGCATCGCCATAGTAGTTGTACATAGCCTCCGCATAGTTGAGGTACACCTCGGCAAGACGCATCACAATCCAGTTGTGACGTGTGGTTGTCTGGTTGTTGGCCGTTGTGACGCAGTTGCCGTCAACAAACTTCTTCAGGTAGTAGCCGGTCGGAGTGGCGCCGTACTTAGGAGCGCCGTTGTAACCTCCCTGATACGTCTCGATGGAAATCTGCTGAGTCGCATTGGACGGCCAAAGATCTCCGTTCTTCACCACAGTGAGCCCAAAACGCGGATCCAAGCCTTCGTATGGATTCTCGGCGGTCACGTTAACATCACCAGGATGCTTCTCTTTGAATGTCTTGCCGTCAGCCTGATATTCATACGCGTCCACAAGCGCCTGTGTAGGACAGTTGCCGGAGTTGCCGTTTTCAACTCCGACAGGATAATTGTACTGCTCGAAAGAGTTGCTTGCCTGTGTGCCAAGAACGAAGATGAACTCTGGGTTGGTGAACGTGTCGTGTCCCCACAGACCGGCATATTCACTGAGCTTGTAGCCCCAACGCTGAGCGTTATCAATGATGACCTTGGCAGCGGCGGCTGCGTCCTTCCAAAGTTCCTTGTCATTGTCAGTGTTGAACAACGGTGAGGCCTGATATAGAAGCACGCGGGCCTTCAGCGCAAGGGCGGCTCCACGGGTGGCGCGGCCGATTTCCTGGCCTGGGATGTCATTGTATGACACAGGAAGGTACTCAGCCACGGCATCCAATTCGTTGACAATGAACTTGAAGACATCCTTGGCAGGAGTGCGCTCCACACTGTTGGCCTGCTCATTGGTAAGGGTTGTGGTCACCAGCGGCACATCACCGTAGGCGCGCACCAACTCGAAATAGAAATAGGCGCGGAGGAAACGCAGCTCGTAAGGGAATATCTCGAACTGTTGCACCATCGTCTGATAGTCAGGATCATATTCATAGTCCGACAGGTCAATCTTATGGATCCGCTCCAGATACATATGCACCTGTGTGATGGCGCGATATGACCTGTTCCACGTGGTAGAGAAAGGATTCGAAGGAGTCCAGCCTCCATTGAAATAATTGTGAATAGGCGAGAATGAAAGCGCGAACTCAGACTCGTCGGTAGCGCTGGCGATCAAAGCCCCGTTACCATAGGAATTGTCCTTGAACTCGCTCGGCATCTGTGCATAGACATCATAGACAAGAGCCTTGACACCATTGATGGGGCTGTTGTAGGTCCAATCCTCATCACGATTCGACGCTTCGTTGTAATTCAGGTCGGCACAACCTGCGAAGACCGCGGCGGCCATACCTAAAAGAGCATATTTTATCTTGTACATAAATATATCTTGATTAGAAAGTTAACGAGACACCTATATTGACACCTTTGAACATTGGATATGCCGTTGAAAGAACCTCGGCATCCATAGCATCGACATTGTCAAAGGACAAAAGGTTCTCACCTTGCACGAATATCTTCGCCGCCGCGACAGAGATCTTCGAGAGAACCCTGGCCGGAACCTTATAGTAAACCTCGACGTTACGCATCTTCAAGAAGTGGACAGACTTGTACCAGACATCGCTCGCCTGGCTGTTGTTGCTGTTGTTCTGACTTGTCAGACGAGGGTAGAGAGCGTTATCTCCAGCAATATCCCAGCAGTTGTTGTAGTAGTCCACCGAAAGGTTGCCGTTATCGGCCATACCACCCCATATCGCTGACGGAAGATATTTCATATAGTTGCCGGTACCCTGGAACCAAGCGTTCAGGCCGAAGCCTTTATACTCCACTCCGAGATTGAAACCGTAGTTTAGCTCAGGGATGCCGGTGGAGCCGTTAAGACTGGTGACATCGAACTCGTTGATCACATTGTCACCGTTAAGATCCTGATACTTGATGTCGCCGACGCTTACTGTGGAATATTCCTGCCTGTTGCTGGAATTGATGTCGGCCAGATCCTTGAAAAAGCCTGCCGACTTGAGGCCCCAGGCCTCGTTTACCCTGTGACCGACAGGGTCACTCAGAGGATAGGTCGGTGTTCCGATGTACCGGACCACCTCATTGCGCGCCCAAGACAGGTTGGCTCCCAGATTCAGATTGAGGTCGGAAGCGATTCTCTTCACATACTTGGCACCGATCTCAAAGCCATAACTTTTGACTTTACCGACATCATTGTAAGACGACTGTATGCCGACAACAGACGAGTTCTCATAGCTTGCGGAGAGCATAATGTGACTGCGCAGCTGGTAGAAAGCGTCAACAGAGACATCAAGAGCATCCGCCAGACGAAGATCTGTTCCAAAGTTGAAATTCGTGGATGTTTCCTGAGTGAAATCGGTGGTCGGGAAGGAACCGAGAGACGCACCCCATGTAGCGCCATAATTGTTACCGATGATCACATAACCGTGTGACACATCCCAAGTAGGAAGCCACATTCCATAGGTCGGCATATAGTCGGTATGCTGGATACCGGCCGACGCACGCAGCTTACCATAATTGAACAGGCCATCGTTGTTGTCCGCCGCATAGATCCAGCCAAGTGACAGTACCGGAGAGAACGCCCACTTGGAAGGATAGGTGCGGCTGGAGCCGTTACCGGCAAGCACAAGATCGGCTACATAACGATTCCGGAAATCGTAGTGGAAGACTCCCATAACGTTCTGACGATAGTAGGTGTTTCCACGTCCGTCAGCGCTCACTCCGCTGTTGTCGTAAACAAGGCTGGCGTTGAAGTGATCGCCACCGAAGAACGAGTGTTTGTAGTTCAACCCGATGCTGGCCTTTGCCTTCCACCATTGGCCGGCGTTCCAATTACTGAAAGTAAGATCCGTCTCCTTGTTGCCGAATATATTCAAGGACACATTGTCCTTGTCGCCGACGGTGCCGTTGTAGCGTTCATAGCCATATTGATGCGCCTTGTGGGAGTTTTCAGCGTAGATCGCCGAATTGGCATAGCCCGCGCTGACGAACATATTCAGTCCATCAAGCAGGAAATCAAGCTTCTGCGACAGTTTGGCATCCACCCACAACTGGCGCTGATGGGTCTTGTAGAAGCCGGACTCCTGAATCTTGGCGACAGGGTTGGCGTCACCGTAGGCCTCATTGCCGCCCCAGACTCCGGTCGTGGTCTTGTAAGGGAACGCGCTCGCAGGCAGATTGTAGATGGCGGCCGTGGCATCATCGGCACCGATGTCGGACGGACGCTTGGTCTCCTGGAAAATACCGAAGAGGTTCACCGACATAAGAGTAGTGTTGGTGAGGTTGAAATCGAGGTTGGTGCGGATATTGGCCTTCGACTGACGCAGCTGCGAATTGTAGTCCGGCTGCTTGGTGTCCTTGAAAGCGCCTCGCGCATCGGTATAGTCGATGTTGGTATAGTATTTCACTTTGTCCGTGCCCCCGTACACCGAGACGTACGCGTGGTCTTCATCCGCACTGTTCTTGAAAACGAGGTCACGCCAGTTCACATCCGGATAGAAGAATTGGTCAGAGCCGTCTTTGAACAGGCTTAGTTCCTTCTCGGTGTATGCGAGGGAGAGCCCATCGTTATTGCGGGCGTGGTTCAAAGCGTTGGCATACACATAACCGTCCACCATATCAGCGAACTCAGGATCGAACTGGAACTTATGGCTATAGTTCACCTTGACGTGTGTCTTGCCTTCTACTCCACGCTTTGTCTTCACCAGGATGGCTCCATTGACACCCTCATAACCAAGAAGAGCGGTTGCGGCGGCATCCTTGAGGACGGTGACACTCTCGACTTCCTCCACACTGAGGCGGTCGATCGGACGTTCATAGCCATCGACGAGGATGAGGATGCTTTTATCGTTAAGCGTGTGATAGCCACGGATATTAAACGAGGCTCCCTTGTTCTCATCGCCAGAGAAACCGCCTTGTGACAAAGCCGTAAGGCCCGGCAGACGGCCGTAGAGTGCCTGGGCGAGATTGGTGGCCGAAGTCTGCCGCAATTCTTCCCCGGTGATTGTAATCGCGGCGGCCGTGCTCAGGAATTTGCTTGTCTCAACTCCGTACCCCAAGTCATAGGCATCCGCATTCTTATCGTCGAGTTTAACCTGCGCGTTCGCCGTGATGGTGGTGGCTACAGCGGCCGCAAGCGTCAACATTCTATATATATTCATATCTTAAAAGTCTTATTGATATTTAACATCCGGATCACCATTACCATCCAGGATTCTGGTTAAGGCCATAGCCCTTGTTGATCTCGTCTCGTGAGATAGGAGAGAGATACCATTTGTCACTCCACTTGCTCGTCTGGCTGTCAGTGTCCCACCAAACTCGGATATTGTTGGTGCAAGGTATCTTCTCATAGATACAAGCCGGCCAAGGCTCACCCGGTTCAAGGCTCGTATTATTATTGTAATCAGCGGGATCCATCTTCTTGCCTTCGGCATCCTTGCGCCATATTCGCAGCTGATGCACTTGTTTCTTGAATATGTCGGATCTCTTGTAGCGGACAAGGTCATACCAGCGGCTGTCCTCATAACCGAACTCACAGGCACGTTCCTTCAGGAGTTGCTCTATGAAATTGTCCTTGTTTGTGGTCAGGTTGAGCTGCGGGTTCATCACCTCCACCTTACCAAGGCCTACACGAGCGCGTACCTTGTTCATCTCATCGCAGGCTTTCTGCAGATCACCTGTCTGAGCAAGCGCCTCGGCGTAGCAAAGATGGATGTCAGCCATACGCAGATAAGCGTAGTTGGTCGGATAGTATGCCGCATAGCCATTGTCACGGAGATACTTGAACAATTTCATACGGGTTGACCAAGGATTGTCGGTAACCGCCGGATTGAAGGTCTGGTCAACATTGCCGCCCTGCCACAGCTCGGTGCTCGAAAGTCCCTGATACTGCTCGACAAGATTGTTGCGGTTCACCACCATTGTCTCGTAGAGACGCGGGTCGCGGCCGGCAAAGATGTCCACATTGTCCGGATTGTCAGTATTGAAGACGTTGTCGTAAGGGAAGTTACGGCCGTCCGCCATTCCGAACATCTCCATATATTCGAGGGTGAAGAGAGCCATTCCGAACTCATCCATTCCTTCAACATTCCAGTCACCGTTCCAAGCGTTTGTGCCAGGGCCGGCGTGGACTTCAATCACCTTCTCACTGTTGCCACGGAACCAATAGGCCGCGCGGAAAGCGTTGCAATAGTCTTGTTCGCTGTTACCGGTAGGCTGAACGAGGGCGAAATAGTTGCCGTTGGCGCTATTGGACTGGAAGAACTCCTCGCAAGCCTTCAGCGCTTTCTGCCACAACTCCGGTTTGTAGCCGCCGACCCATACCTGATTGATGTCCTGATTCTCCTCGTTGCGGGTGAACTCAAGATAAGGCTCGTCGCTGTTGAACAAAGGCGAGGCCACGAAGTTCCAAAGCCTTACCCGCAAGCCATAGGCCGAACCTTTGGTCAGACGGCCGGAGTTGGTGGCCTGATCCTGCACGTAAAAAGGAAGACCCGGCTCGTCAATGGCGGCCTGAAGAAGGCCATCAATGAACTCCGCTGTCTCGATGACGCTCATACGCTTGCCATCCACAACATCGGCGGCCAGGAATGACCGGTCAACTTTCGGAAGACCTCCAAAATTACGGAAAGCGTCAAGATAGCGCGATGCCATAATAACATACGCCTCTCCACGAAGCTGGCTTTTCTCCGAATCACTCAAATCCGGGACGCGGTCGATGTTCTCAACGAATATCCAGCCCTCACGGATGGTACGCCAGATGCCCGCGCGGTTATTGCCGTCACCATTAGCGATGAAAGGGAACTTGACGAAGCCTCCGTTATCCTGATCAGTCTCGGTAAGGTCACCACCATAGTACTTTCCGAGATTATGCCATCCGCAGTACGACTGGCAAATGTCGGTAAGCGCATCCGGATGAGAATACCATACCGCGCCTGTGTAGGTGAAAGGGTTGTGCATAGCACCATACATATGCCAGAGGAAACGCTTGGCGTTCTCGCCCTTGACAAAGATGGTGTCCACGGTCACATCGACACCTGGCTGCTTGTCGAGGAAGCCGTTCCCGACACTGATCTGATCAACACAGGAGCTCATCGCACCCATCCCTATCACGGTACAGGCCACACATAAGATGGCGACCGTCTTTATTTTGAGTTTCTCTATAAGATTCATTGTCCTGAATGTTAGAAATTAATGTTGATACCGAAGTTATAGACACGGGTCATAGGATAACGCGTGCTTCCATAGCCGGCCTGTGCCTCTGGGTCATTTGCCTTGAAACTCGTGAAAGTAAGGAGGTTATAGCCATTGGCGTAAACACGGAGGCTGTTGATCGGCACACCCGGAATATGGAATGAATAACCAATCTCAAGGTTTTTCAGACGGATGTATGACGCATCGACCATCCACGGGGACGAAAGGGAACCGTTATGTTCACGGGCCGATTTCTCAAGGGAGATACGAGGCAGGATGGCATCCTTGTTATCCTCTGTCCAGGAATTGTCATATACCCATTTGTTGAGCATCGACTGATTTCCCGTACCGAAAGCCGGAGTGTAGAATGAACTGAGCTGGCGGTTGACATTGGTCGCGCCCACCCAAGTCATCGAGAAGTCAAGGCCCTTCCAGTTTAGGGTCGCGTTGATGCTGCCGGTATATTCAGGGATGTCGCTGTAGCCGATGGCGTGCACATCATTGGCGTCCACCTTGCCATCACCGGTAAGGTCTACGAATATGCTGTCACCAGGCCGCAATGTAATCTGCTGGTCCGGCATATCCACTCCGTAAACCTCCTTGTAGTGCTGTTCTGTCTCACCAGGGACATAGAACTCAAAGAAATCATAGCCGAAAGGCTGGCCTACAGGATGTCCCTTATGGTACATATGCGGGAATTCCTTCTTCACTTCCGCCATCTCCACAACCTTGTTGCGGGCGAAAGCGAATGTTGGAGCTATCGAGTATCTCACATTACCTATGTGATCATTCCAGCTCAGTGTGATCTCATAGCCGTGATTCTTGACACGGCCGAAATTGATGTAGTTTGGTTTGAGAGCGGAGATGCCGGCGATGGTCGTCGTGTTGGAGACAAGGATGTTCTTACGGTCTTCCCAGAAGAAATCCACACCAAGGCTCAAACGATCTCTAAAGAAATGTATGTCAGCGCCATAATTCTGTTTTGTCGCGGTTTCCCAGGTGACATCGGGATTACCATTGCTGGATTCGCGCGCTCCAGGCATAAACGAACCGTTGTTGGTGCCAAAGTTACCTGTACGGTCATTGGTCCACCACGCCCCACCGTTGTTGGTGTAGAACTGCCAAGTTCCAGGCAGATAGAGGAAACGTCCGATTCCTTGGTCATTACCTACCATACCGACAGAAGCACGGAGTTTAAAATAGGAGACAACGTTTTGGATTGGTTCCCAGAATTTTTCAGAAGAGATTATCCAGCCGAGGGAAGCGGAAGGGAAGAATCCGAAACGCTTGCCTTTGGCGAAGTTCTCTGAGCCATTGTAGCCTAAGTTGAAATCCGCCATATACTTAGTCTGGTAATCGTAAGTGACACGACCTACCAGACCTACATAACCACGAGGGATGGAATTATAGATTCCGCCAGGATAGTAGTTCTTGGATTCATTGTAAAGGACAAGCGCGCTGACATTATGCTCTCCGAACCTACGGGCATAGTTGAGGCTCGCCTCGGCATACCAGTTTCTTCCTCCCCATTTGGACTCACCATAGCCAAGAGGCCAGGAATCACCCTGACGGACATAGACTATCTTCGGAGAACCGTCTTCATTATATTCACCTTTGGCGATGGTGGCCTTGTAGCTTATGCCATCACCGGTGGTACGCGATTTCTGCTGTGTGTAGTCAGAGTTGTAGGAACCTTTGATACGGAAATCAAGACCTTTTGTGATGACATCAAGTTTGAGTTTGTACTGAAGGTCCAGATTCACAACGCTTTGACGCTGGATAGTGTAGCCGTGCTGATAAATAAGGCCAAGACCATCGGAGCCAACGCTTCCGACGAGATCAGGATCAGAGACAATGCGTCGCCCCTCACTGTCAAGACCGTAGCCGGACATTGGCGTACCATTGTTGAGAAGGCCCTCGACACCAAAGACTCCTGACTGGCCGTTATATTCACCGTTTCCGATGGAGTTGCGTCTGCCGATGCGTCCACCGATGCCTATGGAAAGCGAACTACGCTGGGACAGATCCACATCAAGGTTGGCGCGGAAATTATAACGATGGTATTTGAAGTTCGCTTCATTGCCTTGATTGAAGGTTTTGAAAAGGCCATTCTGATTGAGCACTCCGACTGAGACGAAATAGCGGGCTCTTTCAGTGCCACCCGACACATTGATATTATACTGTTCCTGCCATGCGTGGTTGTTCATCAAGTACTTGAACCAGTTAGTGCTTGGATAGACTGTAGGCATATCCATATCCTTCCAGTGCTGTATGGCCTCCTGCGAGAACTTCCATCCGTCCGGGGCCACGCCTTCAACCTCCTGCGCGTGATTGTAGGCCGTCGCATACTCGTAGGAGTTCGCAGGCACAAGAAATCTGGAAATCTGCTGAAGACCGGCTGATGTCGTCAGAGTGACGCTCGGTTTGCCGACCTGACCACGGCGGGTTGTCACAAGAATGACACCATTGGCGCCACGCACACCGAAGACGGCCGTGGCTGAGGCATCCTTGAGAATAGAAATGTCCTGAACCTCGTTCGGGTCTATCTGGCTGAACTCACGCTCGACGCCATCGACAAGCACAAGAGGTTCGGCGCTGTTGAACGAACCGACACCACGGATGCGGATGATAGGATCATCGGCGCCAGGGACACCGGTGTACTGCACTGACTGGAGACCAGGCAGCTTGCCGGCAAGGGTGTTTCCAAGCGACGCGGCAGGCGATTTGAGGAGTTCCTTGCCACCCACATTGGAGACAGATCCGGTCAGCGTGACCTTTCTCTGCTGGCCATAGCCGATGACCACCACTTCATCAAGCAGCTCATTATCCGCCTCCATAACAACATTAAGAGAGGCAGATGTCGCCTTGACCTCTTTCGACTTGAAGCCGAGATACGTAAACACCAAGGTTGAGCCCTCGGGGACCCCTGGCAAGACATAGTTGCCGTCAATATCGGTCATCGTGCCGGTAGATTTGTCTTTGATCTGCACGGCAACCCCGATCAGCGGCTCGTTCTGCTTATCAGTAACACAACCTCGCACCTCAAAATGATTCTGCGCGAAGGATACTCCTGATATCAACAAAGCCAACAAAAGGAGATGTAATCTTAGTTTTAGCATTTGTGAAATGTATTAAGATGGAATTTCTTGAATATTCAAGTTATTTGTCAAAAGGATCGCCCTTAGGGTCACGGCTTACAACCCAGCGGAAAGCGTTCAGGAACAGCAACTGCTGGGTGGCATCCTTGTAACTCTCGTCTCCGTGCCCCATATTGATGTAAACCATACGATAATTCTTGTTGGTCCACACGACAGGAAAGTCACCTCCGTAAACGATGTCCTTCACGCCCATCGGGTAATTCTTGGCGGAAAGCGTCAGCAGAACCTGAATATCCTTGTTGCCACGGAGATCCGAGGACCACTGATAGAACTCTGAAGGCGGAGCCACATAAGTGTCCGGAAGGTTCTTGGTGACAGGGTGCTTATGTGTGTCTATCTCAAGAAGAGCCGCCTGAGGAGGCCAGTTGTTGGCCTTGAACTCTCCACATCCAAGGAATTTAACATACCAAGGCCAATGGGTATTCCGGTCATTATAGGCGGACGCGTGGAACCCGAGCCATCCGCCTCCATTCTCCATATATCTCTCAAAAAGAGCGCGGGACTCCGGATCCGAAGGCGAGGCGTTCAGAGCGATGATGACGCTGTATTCCTTCAGCTGGTCATAAGTATAACCCTTGAGAGTGGTCGTGGTGTCAAGGACATACCCTCCGCCATAGTTCAATCTGTGGAAAAACTCCATAGACTGCCGGTCGAACTGCACGTGAGCAATCTCCGCGCCCGGTTCCCAAAGCATCAACGCCTTGAACCTCTTGCTCTTGGCGTAGTTGGCCGGACGGGTATCCTTATCATTGTCCGCGCCATTGCTCCAGGCGCAGCAGCACAGCACCATAAGTGTGCAGGCTATAGAATAAACAATTCTCTTCATAATATTGATTCTTAATATAAATGGTATGTCTTGCCTACATATTCATAGCGACGGCCACCGCGCCCAGAAGTCCGATGAACTGAGGGTTCAGCTTCGTGATGACCACGCCGTTTGAAACGAAGCGCATAGTGTTATGGTTCAATTTATTAAGAATATTCTCGAATATGTATTCGTCCGCCACGATGCTGCCTCCCAAGACGACGGTGTCCGGGTCGGTGATCCTGACAAGATTCATTATGAGGTTGGCGATTCCCTGCGTGGCGTTCTCCACCAGCACACGGCAGAGCTCATCCCCTTCCTGACAAAGCCGGATGACATCCCTGACATCCACCCTGACACCTTCATCGGAAGGAATCTCAAGACGGGTCTTGTACCTGTCCTTGAGAAGTCTGGCGCAGGCGTCAAAGCCGCTTCCCGAGGCGATTGTCTCCACGCAGTCCATCCTGCCACAGCAGCACTTCACGCCCACATTGACTCCGACTGTCATATGCCCGGCCTCCCCGGCGTTGAAATGGCTACCTCTGATCTGGCGGCCGTTGACGACAGTCCCGACAGCGATGCCGGTACCTACATTAATATAAACGAAATTCTTCGAGAACTGCCCCACGCCCCAGACACGCTCGGCTCTGGTCGCGCTCTTGACATCGTTGTCGATGCGGCAAGGAATGCCGTAGATCTCCGTGATCTCTCTGGCGAGTTCAATAGGATGGGTCCTGTTCGGATCAATCTGAAGCCAGACCCCTTCGTTGGGATCGACACGGCCGATCAGACCGATGCCCATAGAGACAGGCTTCTCTCCGACCCATCCCACGGTGCGGATGTAGTCATCAAGAGATGCCTTGATTATTTCCGATGCGGTCTGCTGACTGAAATAGCCGGAATCATACTTCTTGAAACGAAGGATGTTTCCGTGCTTGTCAACTTCTCCGATGAGTAATTTTGTTCCTCCCAAATCGAGGCCGAGATATGTTTCCATTGCGTCTGAGTGTTATTCTTCCGCAATATTAGCCAACTATCTCCGGACGGGGGTTTAAGATCTAACAAAAATGGTTTAAAATCTGCTTGGGCTTACTCCAAACTGCTTTTTGAAGCAGACACTGAAGTACTTAGCATCTGAGAAACCGACCATATCCGAGACTTCAGCGATGCTGTAACGATGGTCCGCGAGATATTCCTTCGACCTTTCCAGACGGTAGATCCGGATGAAATCGTTAGGTCCCTGACCGGTGAGAGACTTCAGTTTGTTGTAGAACGCGGTGCGGCTCATAGCCAGTTCACGGCACAGGTCGTTGATCTGGAATTCCGAGTTGGACAGCTCCTTCTGAACCACAGAGATCACCTTGTCCATAAACTCTTGGTCCAGCTTGTTGGAATATTCATTGCGCACGGAGGCGTTGCTGGAGTAGAGAATGGCCTCCCTGAGGCGCTGACGCTCGTTAAGGATATTCCTGATCCTGGCTTTCAGGACCGACATATCAAACGGTTTGACGATGTAGTCGTCGGCTCCGGACTCAAGTCCCCTGATGACACTCTCCCTGTCGGTCATACCTGTCAACAAAAGCACTGGAATATGGCTGGTCGCGATATCCGACTTGACGCTACGGCAAAGGTCGTAGCCGTTCATCACCGGCATTATGACATCAGAGATCACGATGTCAGGATTCTTTTCGGCGATGACCCCAAGAGCCGTCTGACCGTCCGTGGCGGTGCTGATTGAATATTCCTCCGCAAGAGAGGATCTCATATACTCCAAGGTCTCAGCGTCATCCTCAACGATCAGGATGCGGTTCCCCGGATTGTCCGGATCCTGCGTGACGGAGTCCGGAATCGGTTCCAAAGCGTCCGACTCTTTCAGGAACACCACGGAATCCGAAGCCTTGTACTTCTTAGGGAACGACAGGGTGAACGTGGTTCCTTCTCCCTCGACGCTTGAATATGAGATCGTTCCGTGATGCTGGCCGACCAACTGCCGGGTGATCATCAGGCCTATGCCGTAACCGCTCTCATCGCACTCGCGGGCATTGTCAGCCCTGTAACTGCCTCTGAATATTCTTGATTGGAAATCCGCCGGTATTCCTATTCCGGAATCGCTGATCTCCAGAGTCCAGGAACGCCGCTCGCTTTTAGCCAAGACCTTGACGAAGCCTTCCGAGGTGTATTTGACCGAATTAGACAGGATGTTGTGGATGATCAGATCCATCTTCTCACGGTCTATCCAGATGTCATTCAGACCAGGCTCGATGCGGTACGAGAAATCAAGCCCTTTCTGGCGGGCGGCATAACTGAAATCAGCAAGGACAGAGTCCAGATAATCCCCTGAATCATATTCGGCCAACCTCAGCACACTCCAGTCCCGGTCATTCTTCCGGATGTCCAGAAGATTGTTTATCATCGACATCAGCCGGTCAGAGTTCCGGTTCGCCGTCATCACTGAGCTCCGTACCTTGTCGGAAAGGTCATCCATACTTTCCAAGTCGTTAAGCGGAGTCTTGATCAATGTTATAGGTGTCTTCAGGTCGTGGGCGAAGTTCACGAAAGTGTTGATCTTCTCCGTCATAATCCTGTTGTACGACTTCCTGCGGTACCACGCCACAGTCATCGCCACGAACGCCCCGAAGAGGGCCGCATAGAGAGACAACGCCCACCAGGACAGCCACAAAGGTCTCTTTATCAAGATGGAAAGGTGACGCTCGCCAAGGATGTTTCCGGAATATTTGTCTATGACTTTCAGAGTGTAGTCATATTTCCCGGAAGGAATATTATAGTAGTCAATCTCTCCCGCGGCATCGCTCAGACGTGGAACCTTGTCAAAGCCCGCGAGCTGATTTGAAAAGGATGTCCTGTACCCCGAGGTGAAGTCGAGGGCTGAATATGCGATGCGGAAAGAGTTCTGGCCGGCTTTCAGTGTGATCCTGTCGAGAAGATCGACGTTTGTGGTGACTGTAGGTTTTGAACCGTCAGGCAGATTGAAGCCCGAGATGACCGGGGCTATCTGTCCGGGATCCTTCATCGAGAACTCCGCCGGATCGAACACAATGACACCGTCAGCAGTGCCAAAGGCCAGACGGCCGTCCGAAAGCCGGCGGACGGCGTTAGGATTGAAACTGCCCCTGGTGACTCCGAGGAATCCATTCATATCAACAGGAACTCCTGAGACCGGATCAAGCCTATATAGAGACTCAAATGTCGCAAACCAGACATTGTCCTCCCGATCCACCACAACACCGGTGACAGAATCGCTGGAGAGACCGGAATCCTTCGAGAAAAAGCGGGCCGTCCCGGTGTTCCTGTCATAACAGATCAAGCCATCGCCGTCCGTGGCGAGCCAGACAACCTCTCCGTGATTTGCCAGACATCTTACCGGGTACATCAACGTCTTGGAATCGAACGAGTCAAGAACCGTTATGGAACCGGTTTCCGGATCCAGCACGCACAGTCCACCGCTGGTGGCCAATGTCAACTTCCCGTCAGAGGCCATTCTGATGTCCCCGACATTGTTGACTGGATAGGTAGCAAAGCTTCCGTCCCGGACATCATATCTTGCCAAAGGCGAGTCTATTCCGCCTATCCAGACATATTCCCCGTCAGTCAGGAGCGAATATGTATGATTAAAGCGATCGTCCTGAAAGACAGTTACTTTTCCGGTCTTAGGATTAATCTTGTACAGAGGGAAGCCGTAGCCTCCGACCCAGACATCGCCCCGGGCATCCTGAGTCAAGGCGAGCACGACACCAAAGTCCGGCATCGGATAGTTTCTCCAGTTACGGCCGTACGGATCAACGCTGCACACGCCCTCATTGGTTCCGAACCAGATGTTCCCTGACGCGTCCTCAAAGATCACGTTGATGTGATCGGACAACAAAGAATTCGGATTCCCGGGCTGATGGACCAGTTTGTCGATCGACGGAGTGCCTTTGCTCTGGCGGCAGACCCAGTCCGTGGTTGTGGAGACCCACAGGTTACCGTTCACGTCGAGACAAAGATCACTGACCGTGTTCCCCGGAATGGATGACCGGTCCAGATCGTCCGCCAGATAATGAGCGAGGACTTTCCCGGTCTCCGGATTGAAATAGAACAAACCTTCTCCGTCCGACCCGACAACGAGACGCCCTTCGTCATCCTTCAGAATAGCCCAAACCGGAACCTTGAGAGAAACAGAGCCGAAATCCCTCAACATTCCGTCATCCCCGACAACCTTCATTCCTTCGGAAAACGTCCCGACATAGAGCTTTCCACCATCATAGAGCATAGATGCGACATCCACATCATCCGCCACCACGCGAACCTTGCCGTTCTCCAGCAGGAATATTCCATTGTCAGTCCCCAGCCAAAAGGCTTCCGGCCCTTTTACAGCGATAGCCTTGACAATCCTGTCGGTGACGTATCTGACTTCTTCTCCGCCTTCCGTCAGGAAAAATATTCCCTCCGAAGTGCCCAAAGCCACGGTTCCAGACCCTGGAAAACAAATGCTGTACAAGGATATTCCAGGATGATTCTTCCTTAGATCCAGCTCAAGACGGAAAGAGTCCGAGCCTTTTTCATAATGGTAAAGCCTTCCGTTTTTCACAGCCATCCAAAGGACTCCCGAGTTGTCACATTCCAGTCTTGTCGAGGACAGGATCTGGTCTCTGGACTGAGGCAGATCCTCGATCCGGTATGTTTTCACGGTATGTCCGTCGAAGCGGTCGATTCCGTTCTGCGTGTATATCCAGACAAATCCGTCCGCATCCTGCGTGACCTGATAGACTTTCCTGCCGCTGAGGACTCCGTCAAGAGTGACAAAACCTTCCGCCCTTGCCGTGAGGAAGGACAGAAGGGTCAACAGAACCAATATAGTAATATGTCTCTTACGAAACTTCATTCAAGAGCTGCACCGTTGATTATTAATTCAGCACGACATAATGTGGTTGTTGTCTGATGTCAAAGGTAGTCATATTCTTAATATGGTATATCCGAATATTGGCAAAAAAAGTTGGAAATCTATCAAGTATTTGGCGGGCAATGACATATTTTCAACTTTTTTTGTCTGAAAATCCACCTCGGCCGAGCATATAGTCGCTATCTTGCGGTCAAATTAAAAGCACTAAGATGAAGATCACAATCACTGAAAACGAGAAGGCGTTCGCCGACGCGGCGGCGTGGAGGATCATCGGACAGATTCTGCGGAAACACAGCAGTGTCATCGGTCTCTCGACAGGGAGGACCACCGGGGACCTGCACCGGACTGTCGCCGAAATCCACAAGGAGCATCCTTTCGATGTGTCCGAGGTGACATTCTTCGGCCAGGACGAGGTCGTGGGCGTGCCACGGGAATATTCAGGCTCTTGCTGGAAGATGCTCAAGACCGAGCTGATCGATGACATCGGGACAGATGACAGGCATTTCCTTATGCTTCCTGTCAGATCCGATGATTATTCCAAGGACTGCAAGGAGTTCATTGAGGAACTGGAGTCACGCGGAGGAATAGATCTGCTTATTGTCGGAATCGGAGAGAACGGTCACATCGGTTTCAATCAACCCGGCTCGGCGTTCGGAAGCGGATGCCGCGTCTCCGTTATGTACCCGGAACTTGAGGCAAGGATCAGACGGGAGACAGGAACGCCGGACAATGTGGAGCTCGGAGGAGTGACCTTAGGGCTTAAGGACGTGATGACAGCCAGAAAGATCGTGGCTGTAGCCAAAGGGACAATGAAGGCGGAGATCGTAAAACGCATCGTGGAAGGTCCTGTCAGCGAGGAAGTTCCGGCCAGCGTTCTCCAACTCCACTCGGACTGTGAGTTCATTCTTGACAAAGACGCCGCCTCAAAACTGGATTAGCGATGGAAAACAAGAAGACAAACTATTTCGGACCATTCCTTTCGATGGTTTTCCTGTTCCTTATCGTAGGGTTTCTGACGACAGCCAACTCACAGTTCCAAGGGCCGCTCAAGGAAGCCTTTCTCTCCAACGCCGGAAGCCTCAAGAACACATTCGCGACTCTGATCACGTTCTCCTGGTTCCTGGCCTACCCGATCTGCGGGCCTATCGGCTCGTCCTGGGTCAATAAATATGGCTACAAAGGGACCTTGATCCGAGGTTTGATCCTGATGACAGTCGGATTGCTGCTGTTTTTCGCATCCTCCGAGTTCACGGTACGCTTTCCGGACGCCGTCATCGGTTCAGCGGACCTATCGTTCCCGGCCGGATTCCTGATCTTCCTTCTGGGCTCGTTCGTGGTCGGAGCATCGGCCACCATCCTTCAGGTTGTCATCAATCCTTATCTCGTGGCCTGTGACGTGAAAGGCACTCAATCCATCCAAAGACTGGCCATCGGCGGGACCGCCAATTCGGTCGGCACCACGATCGCCCCGTACTTTGTCACGGGAATCGTGTTCGGAGGGATGGCGATGGAGGAAGTACAGGTAACGCAGCTCGCCGTTCCGTTCATCTCTCTGGCCGCCGTCATCGTGCTCGTCACGCTGGCCCTTATGAAGTTCTCTCTTCCTGACATCCAAGGGACAAGGGCCGAGAACGGAGAAAAACTGGAAAAGAGCGTCTGGTCATTCAGGCATCTTACCCTGGGAGTCATCGCAATATTCTTTTATGTCGGAGCGGAGGTTTGCGTCGGAGCGAACGTGAATATGTACGCCATCGAGAAAGGAATGGCCTCCCCTGCCCTTCTCGCCACAATCTATTGGGGAGGAATGCTTGCCGGGCGCGCGATGGGAAGCACCCTGAGCAAGGTTCCGCCACGTGCGCAGCTCATATTCACAACCTCTGTAGCCTCTGTCCTGCTGGTTCTTGCGACACTGCTCGACAACCCGTGGCTTTTGTCCGCCGTCGGACTGTTCCACTCCATAATGTGGGGTGCCATCTACACCCTCTCGGTCCAGAAACTCGGAAAATATACCTCCGTCGCCTCCGGTGTGTTTATGATCGGGGTGTTCGGCGGGGCAGTCCTGCCACTCGCACAAGGATTTCTGGCCGACATACTCGGAGGCTGGAAGATGACCTGGCTGGCAGTGGTATTCTGTGAACTGTTTATGCTTTACTACGCCGTCCGAGGGAGCAGGGTAAGGCAATCAGCTGAATAACAACACATAATCAATATGAAAAAGACACTTATCTCTTTAATGGCCGCGGCTATGACGCTGCTGTGTTCCTGTGCCCCAAGCCCTAAAGCCAACATCCTGGTTGTCAGCGAGAACGGCGGACACCATAAACCGTTCACAGATGTGGCCGTGCCTTGGCTGGACAGCGTCTCCGTTTCCCGAGGATTCACTGTGACCGTCATCAACAATATGAATGATGTGAACGCGGATTTCCTCAAGAATTTCAACGCTGTCATCCAGCTCGACTTTCCTCCATACACCTGGCCTGAGGCCGCGCAGGAGGCTTTCATTGAATATGTTGAAAAAGGTATCGGTGGCTACATCGGCTTCCATCACGCCACACTTTTGGGAGAGTTCGACGGCTATCCGATGTGGAAATGGTTCTCTGATTTTATGGGCGGGATACGCTTCGCTGGCTACATCGAGCCGCTTGCCGACGGGACTGTGCACATTGAGAGCACGGAACACCCTCTGTTCAAGAGCGTTGACTCTGTCTTCACAATTCCTGACGACGAGTGGTACACCTACGACAAGGATCCAAGGGACACTGAATATATCCACGTCCTGGCAAGTGTGGATGAAGATTCCTACCGTCCGGCATCAGACATCAGGATGGGCGACCACCCTGTCATCTGGACCAACACCTCGGTCAAGGCCCGCAACGTCTATTTCCAATTCGGACACAGTCCTAAGCTGCTGGACAACGACAATTTCAAGACACTTCTGTTGAACGCGATAGATTGGGTGACTGAAAAATGAGACTGTCTCGGATTCTGACAACGATGGCCTGCCTCGTGGTCTGTGCCGCCTCACAGGCGCAGACCTCGTTCTGCCACGATGAGCGGCTCCGCAAGCAGCTGATTGAAAGCGGCCTCCTTCACAGCCCGCTGCCGATCGACACTCTTGACTCCTATGAGGCTGCCGGCTGGCGAAAGGCTGTGGTCTCCGAGACCGGCCCGCTTGCCGGTCTCCCGATAGAGATGGAATTCCGGAAAAAGCCTGGATTCCGCGCCGTAGGCTCCCCGGGAGATCCAGACTATGCCACCTACGGAGGCTGTCAGGTCACCTACGACTTGGGGGGACGGAATCTGGAGGATTACAACCGGATCGAGTTCTGGATCTATCCTGACTGCAAGGGGCTGAGCATTGTTAATGTGGATCTGGCTTTCATCAACGGGAACGTTCCGGCCAAACCCGGCTACAACAGGCCGTCCGGATCGCACCTTGTCAATCTGAAACCCGGAATCTGGAACAGGTGCTTTCTGGAGATTAATGAATATCAAAGAGACCAAGTCCTCGGACTGAGGTTCAGTTCCACAGACAGAGGCAGTTCCATCGGAGCGAAGGACTATTCTGCCAGATTTGTCATCGACAGGATCTCGTTCCTGAAAGTCAGGAATCCCGACAAAGTCTCCGGCTGGGAACCGATGAAAGGCCAAATCGTCTATTCCACAACCGGTTACAGTGTGGCAGGCAAGAAAACAGCCGTCACTGATTACCGGGCCGGAGGACGATTCAGTGTCGTTGACGCAGAAACCGGAGCGGTCGCCTGTTCCGGACGGATCAGGAAAGAGGTTACGACCACAGGCAGGTTCGGAGTGCTGGATTTCTCTGATCTCACAAAGCCAGGGACCTACAGAATCAAGGCCGGAAATGCCGAAACAGACACTTTCAGGATCTCGGACAATCTTTGGGACGATTCCCGCTGGCGGGTTCTCAACTACATATTCAGTCAACGCTGCGGCAGTGAAGTGCCCGGGATTCACGGAGTCTGCCATAAAGATCTATTCGCCTCGCACGACGGGAAGAGGATTGGATATTCCGGTGGCTGGCACGACGCCGGCGACCTTTCCCAACAAACCCTCCAGACAGGAGATGTGACATATTCCCTTCTGGAAGCATATTCATCGCTGAAAGACCGTAACCCGATCCTGGCGGCAAGGATGCTTGAGGAGGCGCGCTTGGGACTGTCGTTCATCCTTGGCTGCCGCTTCGGCGATGGTTTCAGGGCCAGCAGTATGGGGCTTCTGATCTGGCAGGACGGAATCATCGGGACATTCGACGACATCACATCGGTCAGGGTGCAGAACAACGCGTTCGACAATTTCCTGTATTCCGGTTACGAGGCGTTCGCGGCTATGACCCTTCCGGACTCCGACAAGGAATTGAAGGCAAAACTGTGCGACATCGCCGAGGAAGACTTCCGTTTCGCAACCGAGAAGTTCGCGAAAGATGGCTACGACATCTTCACGCAACCCTACGAGCACACCTACAACACCTCACACAGCCAGTTCCAAGCCACAATCTCTTGGGCGGCCAGCCAGCTCTACAGACTGACCGGAAAGAAGGAATATGCAGCCAGAGCCTCAGAGGCCATTGAATATGTCCTATTATGCCAACGGAAAGAGCCTGTCGGTGAGTGCTCCGGAGGATTCTTCTACAGGGACACGACCAGGAAATCCATAGTCCATTACATTCATCAGTCACGGGATCAGGTCTTTATGCAAGCCTTGGCACTGCTCTGCCAGACCCAGAAAGAGTCCCCGGACTACGACAAGTGGCTTGGGGCGATGCGTCTCCACGGAGAATATATCAAGGATCTGATGCGTTTCACGGCTCCTTACGGAATGATTCCGAGCGGTGTTTACGAGGCTGAGGAATGGAAAGACTCCGCAAGTTTCTACGCCCTTCATCTGTTCCCGCCGGCAAACGCCGAGGAAAGATACTCCCGTCAAATCAAGAATGGGGTACAGCTGGACGACAGGCATTTCGTCAAGAGATTCCCTGTCTGGTTCGGAATATTCAACGGCAACTCCGCCGTACACCTTTCGACCGGCAAGGCCTCCGCTGTCTGCGGGAAGATGCTTGGGGACGAGGATTTGCTTCAGATCGCCCGTGAGCAACTTTACTGGACCGTCGGCAAGAATCCTTTCGGCCAGTCTCTGATCTACGGCGAAGGTCACAACTATCCTCAGATGGACAGTTTCTCCAGCGGAGAGATCACCGGTGAGATGCCCGTCGGAATCCGCACCCTGAACGATGACGACTCCCCATACTGGCCTCAGACCAACAACGCCTGCTACAAGGAAGTCTGGGTCACCACCGCGGGGAAATGGATCTCGCTTCTGTCTGAATTTCAGGAATAATATTTCCCTCCGAATCTGTATTTGGTCTGATTGAGAAGCTGTTTTCTCTTCATAGTGCCTTCAATCAGGCCAAAGCGGTTTCTTATTTCAGAAAGACAAAGAAAACCGCCAGAACGAGGCAGAAGAAGGCGGCGATATGATTCCAATGCAGCGCCTCGCCCTTGAAAAGGAACGTGACAACCACAGTAAAGACAACCAAGGACACAACCTCCTGAATGACTTTAAGTTGCATAAGGCTGAACGGGCCGCCGTTACCGTTGAAGCCGAGACGGTTGGCAGGAACCTGGGCACAATATTCAAAAAACGCCAGTCCCCACGAGAAAAGGATGACCAGAATGAGCGGCCAGCTCGTCGAGACTTTCATCTCCTGAAGCTTCAGATGGCCGTACCACGCGAATGTCATAAATATGTTGGAGAGCACCAACAAGAGGACTGTTCCTATCGCTTTCATCATAATGCAAACATCAAAACGAAGTGCAAATGTAATAATATTACCGAATATATTAAGTCACTTCGATGCTTCGACAGGCTCAGCAACCGTATGCTCAGCGCCCCGAGCCGGATATAATAATTTGAAATTTTTTGCGGCATTTTTGCTTATAATCTTTTTTGGGCTTACCTTTGCCAGACGGATAATAAAACAATTTATAAACCGATAATATTAATTTATTATGAGCGAAGAGAAATTCAGGATTGAATCCGATCTTCTTGGGGAACTTCAGGTTCCGGCTGAGGCCTACTACGGTGTTCAGACACAGAGGGCTCTCAACAATTATAAGATTTCCAACACCAGGATGCGCGACTATCCTGAGTATGTCATCGCGATGGCTTGCATCAAGCTTGCCGCCGCGGAGACCAACAAGGAACTCGGAGCGCTTGAGCCTCACATCGCTGACGCCATCGTGGCCGCCTGCCGCGAGATCATCGACGGCAAACTCCACGACCAGTTCCCGGTCGATATGATGCAGGGAGGTGCCGGAACGTCAGTGAATATGAACGCCAACGAGGTCATTGCCAACAGAGCCCTTGAGATTATGGGGCACAACAAGGGCGAGTACCAGTTCTGCTCTCCTAACGACCACGTGAACTGCGCCCAGTCCACCAATGACGCTTATCCTTCAGCCTTCCGCTACGCTTTCATCAGAATGAACAGGAAGTTGGAGAAGAGTCTTAAGGATCTTATCAATGCGTTCAAGGATAAGGGTGAGGAGTTCAAGCACGTCATCAAGATGGGCCGCACACAGCTCCAGGACGCTGTCCCTATGACATCAGGCCAGGAGTTCCACGCCTACGCCACCAACCTTGAGGAAGAGGTCCTGAACCTTGAGAGGAACGTGAACCTTCTTTACGAGATCAATATGGGCGGAACCGCCATCGGTACAGGTCTTAACGCCAAGCCAGGTTTCGCCGAGCTTTGCGCCAAGAAGATGACCGAGTTCACCGGCGAGCACTTCATCGCCGCTCCGGATCTCGTTGAGGCAACCCCGGACACAGGCGCTTACGTCAGCTATTCCGGAGCTCTCAAGAGACTGGCGGTCAAGCTTTCCAAGATCTGCAACGACCTCAGGCTCCTGACTTCAGGCCCTCGCTGCGGCCTTAAGGAGATCAACCTTCCACCTATGGCTCCGGGATCATCCATTATGCCGGGCAAGGTTAACCCTGTCATCCCTGAGGTTACCAACCAGGTCTGCTTCAAGGTGATCGGTAACGACACGACCGTCTCATTCGCCGCCGAGGCCGGACAGCTCCAGCTGAACGTTATGGAGCCTGTCATCGCCGAGTCCATTATGGAGAGCATCACCTGGCTGACCAATGCGATGAACACCCTCCGCACAAAGTGTGTCGAAGGCATCACCGTCAACAAGGAGCGCTGCTACGAGATGGTCAAGAACAGCATCGGCATCGTGACCGCCCTCAACCCTATCATCGGCTACAAGACCAGCACGAAGGTCGCCAAGGAAGCCCTTGAGACCAACCGCTCAGTCTATGACATCGTCCTTGAGAAAGGCCTTCTCACAAAGGAAGAACTTGACAAGGCCCTCGACCCAAAGAATATGATCAGATAATAATTTGATGAATATGCCAGAAGGCCGGCTGAGAAATAGTTCAGCCGGCCTTTATATTAAGAAGATCATAAAAAGCGCCGGCCATATCGGGTCGGCGCTTTCGCATATTCATTAGTCAAAGATTACTTCTTTGATGACTTGGCGGCTTTGGCGTTGCCATTCTTGGCGGCAAGGCGCTTCTGATCCCAAATTGTGGCATCATACATCACCGGAGTACCGATGAAGATGGAAGCATAGGTTCCGATGCAGATACCAAGGATAAGGGCAACCGCAAGACCTCTGATGGATTCTCCACCGAAGATGGCGATGGCGAGCATCGTGACGAGAGTGGAGACAGAGGTGTTGACAGTACGTGTCAATGTCGCGTTGATGGCCAGATTGGTGTTGCTTCTTACATCAACATTAGGATGCAGGGTCCTGTACTCACGGATTCGGTCGAAGATAACCACGTTATCGTTGATGGCGTAACCGATGATGGTCAGGATGGCCGCGATGAACGTCTGGTCAACGTCAAGGTTGAACGGAAGGATTCCGGAGAACAGAGAGAAGAAGCCGATCACGATGATGGCCGTGTGGGCAAGCGAAACGACACCACCAAGACCCCAGGTCCAGCCCTTGAAACGGAAAGCGATGTAGGCGAAGATCACGAGCAGGGAGAGGATGACGGCGATGATCGCGTCCCTCTTCATATCGTTGGCGATCGTAGGACCCACCTTGTCTGAAGATATGATACCGTTAGGGTTGTCAAGGGTTGAGCGGAACTCGTCAAGAGTGATGTCCTTCTCGGCGAAGAACGGCTTCAAAGCCTCATAGAGCATAGACTCAACCTCAGCGTCAACATCAGTTGACTCCTGATCGTTCTTGTACTGGGTTGTGATCTTCATCTGGCTCTCACCACCGAACTGCTTTACCTCGACAGCACCGTCAAACTCAGCGGCGGCGGCGTCACGAACCTGCTCGGCTGTGACAGGCTGGTCGAAACGAACGACATAGGTACGGCCACCGGTGAAGTCAACACCATAGGTAAAGCCCTTGGTGAAGATGGACACGATGGAGATGACGATCAACGCGCCAGAGATGATGTAAGACCATTTGCGGGCGGCGATGAAGTCGAAATGAGTGTTCTTGAGGAAGTTCTTGGTGAGGTTGTTCTCGAATGTGACATTCTTGCCCTTCTCGATGCGGTCATCAAAGATAAGCCTTGTGATGAAGATTGAGGTGAGGACAGAAGTGATGATACCGATGATCAAAGTGGTGGCGAAGCCCTGCACAGGACCCGAACCGAACACGAAGAGAACGATACCGGTAAGGAGGGTGGTCACCTGGCCATCGATGATGGCGGAGTAGGCGTTGCTGTAACCGTCAGCCACAGCCTTTCCAAGTCCCTTGCCGGCGGCGAGCTCTTCCTTGATACGCTCGTAGATGATCACGTTTGCGTCAACGGCCATACCCATTGTCAGGACGAGACCGGCGATACCAGGGAGTGTCAGGACGGCTCCGAATGAAACGAGGACTCCGAAGAGGAGAAGCACGTTGCAAAGGAGGGCTATGTCAGCGGCGAGACCAGCGCCCTGATAGAAGAAGATCATATAGACGAGCACCAGGATGAACGCGATGAGGAATGAGATCATACCCGCGTTGATGGACTTGGCGCCGAGGGAAGGACCTACAACCTGCTCCTGGATGATGGTGGCAGGCGCAGGAAGCTTACCTGACTTGAGGACGTTCACAAGGTCGGTGGCCTCATCCGGAGTGAAGTGACCGGTGATTGAGGAGCTGCCTCCCGTGATGGCGTTCTGCACGTTAGGATAGGAATATACCATACCGTCGAGGACGATGGCGATCTGCCTTCCGACATTGTCGCTGGTCATACGTGCCCAGACATTGGCACCCTCGGCGTTCATACTCATTGAGACTGAAGGCTCACCGTTTGAACCGTGGTCATAAACGACACGGGCGTCGGTGATGACACCACCGTCAAGCTTGGCCTTTCCGTCCCTTGAGGTAGCCTTGATGGCCACAAGCTCGAAGACATTTTCAGCCTGAACGTACTCAGACGGCTTGACTGACCACATAGGCTTGAACTCAGCCGGGAAGATCTCGGCGATCTGAGGCATCGCGAAGTATCTGTTGATCTTGGCCGTGTCAATGGCGGACGCGAATCCAATGCAGGCGTTGTTGGCGCCGGAAGGGTTCAGCACGGAGAAAAGAGGATGGGCCTTTCTGTAAGCATTAATCTCGGCCTCGTTGCTCTGGTTCTGTTTGATCTCGGCGGTAAGCAGGGAATCCGTGCCTTCCGTAGCGTTTTGTGCCTCAGCCGGCTCTGCCACAGCAGTTGTGTCAGACTCGCCGGCAAGGATCTCGGCCAGTTTGGCATCGGCCTCGGTAAGATAGCCGGAAAGTTCCTGACTGGTGAAAGTCTCCCAGAATTCAAGGGAAGCTGTTCCCTGGAGGAGTTTTCTCACACGCTCAGGCTCCTTCACGCCAGGGAGCTCGACGAGGATACGTCCGCTGTTGCCAAGCTTCTGGATGGAAGGCTGGGTCACACCGAAAC
>ERZ1026868.203-NODE-203-length-45925-cov-9.431088_pt1 | contig 45925 bp, 42 predicted proteins | sample MGYA00380164_ERZ1026868 | MGnify/ENA primary metagenome ERZ1026868 (study PRJEB33269, sample SAMEA4719800) | human gut metagenome | biome: human-associated habitat; feature: organic feature; material: feces | place: Cameroon | collected 2013-10 ...
AAACCGTTGCTTGAGAATGTCGCACACCCATTAAACACTAAACACTACACACTACACACTACACACTAAACACTACACACTACACACTACACACTAAACACTACACACTACCTCAAGCAGCGGTTTATCTCGGTTTATCGCCCTATGTTAGGGCAAAGTGCAGGTACTGCACTTGATGTAAAAAGCCGGCAAGGCGTGTCGTACAGCTGCTTACGAACACGCATTGTCGGCTCTTTTACATCAAAAAACTCGAAGAATGAGAGTTTGCCCTCACATAGGGAGTTTATCTCGGTTTATGTTTATCCTTCACTTAAATTCTTCACTCTTCACTTCCATTGGATTCTTCACTCTTCACTCTTCACTCACAGAGTCCCCTTGCTTTCAGCAATCCGCTGGCATCAGGAGACTTCATTCCCGTGAAGTCGGTAAACATTTCCATTTGGTCCTTAGTGTTGCCACGGCTCAGCACCTTTTCGCGGAACGCCCTGCCCACAGCAGGATCCAGCGCACCATGCTTAGCGAAGTAGTCAGCCACATTCACCGCCAACACCTCCGTCCACAGATAGCTATAATATCCCGCAGCATAGCCGCCACCCCACACATGGTTGAAATACGAAGTAGAGTAGCGAGGCGGAATCTGCACATTCATCAGTCCCACACTCTCCAGCGCCTTGCGTTCAAAGTCCGCAGCCTCGGCAGCCGTAGGCATCTCGTCAGCCTTCAAGCTATGCCATTTCATATCCAGGCAAGTGGCAGCCAAGTTTTCGCCCAACGAATAAGCCGTCTGGAAGTTTATGCTCTTCAACATCCGCTCCTTAAGGTCAGCCGGCATAGCCTCGCCCGTTTCGTAGTGGCGCACATAGTGGTCGAAAATCTCCGGAATGGCAGCAAACGACTCATTAAACTGCGATGGCATTTCCACAAAGTCGCGAGCCACAGCCGTTCCCGACAGCGTGTTGTATTCGCAGTCCGACAACATGCCGTGCAGCGCATGACCAAACTCATGAAACAGCGTGCACACCTCGTCCCAAGTCAGCAACGTAGGCTTACCCTCAGGCGCCTTGGCAAAGTTGCACACATTATATATAATAGGCTTCTGTCCTCGATTTCTGCTCTGCTTCGCAAACGCACTCATCCATGCGCCACCACGCTTCGTAGGTCGGCGGAAGTAGTCGTTGTAGAATAGCGCTATCGGTTTGCCATTAGCGTCGCTCACCTCATACACATTCATGTCGGCATGATACGTAGGCATACCCTCCAGGCGCTTGAAGTTCAGACCATACACCCTGTGCGCAGCATACATCACACCCCTCTCCACTACGCTGTCAAGATTGAAATAAGGCTTTATCTCCTCGTCGCTGATGTTCAGCAACTCCTTCTTCATCTTTGCCGAGTAGTAGAAACGGTCGTAAGGCTGCAACCTGAAGTCCTTGCCCTCAGCCTTCTGTGCATACTCCTCAATGGCGCGCGTCTCCGCATCCGCCTTAGGCGCATACTCCGCTATCAGCTGCTTCAAGAAGTCGTCCACATTCTTGGCATTCTTCGCCATCGTCTTCTCGAGCGAAAAATCGGCATACGTGTCATACCCCATCAGCTTAGCCTTCTCAGCCCTCAGCTTCGCTATCTCCACCACCAAAGGGAAAGTGTTATACCCCTCACGAGTGCCGTCGGCACGATGAATGCTCGCCTCATACACCCTTCGGCGCAGCTCCCTGTTCTCCAGGCTCGCCAATATCGGCTGCTGAGTGGTGTTTATTATCACGATACAATATTCCGCCTTGCCGCCACGGCTCTCAGCATCCTTCTTGCATTGCGCTATGTCAGCCTCGCTCAGACCAGCCAGCTCAGCCTTGCTCTCCACCCATACCACCGCATTGTTGGTAGCCTCAGGCAGCAAGTTGCCCCAGTCTTGTTGCAATTTCGAAATCCTTGAGTTTATCTCCTTCATCCTCGCCATCTTCTCGGCGCTGAGCATAGCTCCCGAGCGCACAAACCCCTTGTACACCTCCTCCGTCAATCGCCTGTCTTCGCCCTTGAGTTTAGCATACTCGTTGTCGTAGACATATTTCACACGTTCAAACAATTTCTTGTCAAACGCCACCTCGTTTTCCAAATCGATGAGCATCGGCATCACCTTCATCTCCGTTTCCGCTATGCCAGGCGTTTTGTCAGCGCTACACAGTCCGAAAAACACGTTAGAGATATTCTCCAGCAACACTCCGCTATTCTCGTAAGCCAAGATAGTATTCCTAAACGTAGGTTTCTCTTTACATTCCACGATGCTTTTTATGTTAGCTCTCTGCGCCTTTATCGCAGCCTCAATAGCCGGCAGATAGTCAGCCTCTTTTATTCTGCTAAAGTCGGGAGCGCCAAAGGGTAGGGCACTCGCCATGAGCAGCGGGTTTTGATTACAATTCTTCATGTTCTGATTACAATTCTTCTTGTTGTGCTTGCATCCGTTTCCTTCTGCATTTTGTGCACCACCAGCGACAGGCGTTTGTAGCAAAGCCGTAGCCAGTCCGATTGTCATAATAGTTTTGTTTAGTTCCATGTCGTATGATGTTGGGGTTAAAAGTTCTGATTGTATATATAAATGTGTACGCTTAGTTTTATTTATGCGAAAACTAAGCCTTTATATATTTAGTATCCTTTCCAGCGCCTTCTTGTTTGATTACTCCCATTTCTTCAAGTTCTTTCAAACGTGTAAAAGCAGTAGTTCGTTTCAGATTAAATCTGCTTTCGAATTCGGCACGAGTTATATAAGAGTGCGTTTTGAAATACTCGTTGAGTAGTGGAATCAGTGCATCAGCCGATGTTGCAACAATATCGGCATTTCGAGCAACCTCACGAAAAGTAGGTTCTCCAACAACCTCCATCAATTCCTTGTTTGCTTGAAATCTGACACCACGCACAGCCACTTTTTGTTGACTATTCTTTGTATCAGAATAAACATCCTCGTCGCAACCAACGGACAAGCTGAAGCGCCCCAACGACGATATATTTATATCTTTGCCCTCTCGCAACAATTCGCCCATAATTTCTCCCATATCTTCGAGCACAGCCAGTGCTACGCCCGTTGAAATGCCACTATGAGCAGCGAGCTTCTTAGCCAGCAGATTTTCATCCACCACCTCAACATTAGCCTTTCGTGGAAAGAGTTTTGGTTTGTCGCCACTATCGTTTTTATGTGGTGGTCTTATTTGCCATTCTATGTCTATTGCCATAATGTGTTATTTTAATTGTTTGTTTAAATAGTGAGTAGCGTATGATAATGTAGACTCCTTTATTCGTTCAGCCTGGGCTGAATGGTCTTAGAAGCTAACATACTTTGCCATTGATATTAATATACTTTACCATTCAGCCTAGGCTGAACGAAAGCCGCAATTAATATCCCTAACCAATTCAATCTTTTGCAGCGTTATAGTTATCTAATATTATGATTTCCCAATAGCCCCCAAATCTTCCACCTTCCCAACGTTTCCGATGTCTGTCTTGGTATATCTGCTTGTAGTGTTGTAATCCATGAGGATATTTCCAAGCGATATCCTCATCTGTCATGAATTCCGTCCCCAATCCGAGTGCATCGCCTATGGCTTGACCATAAAGGCAACCTCTAAATCTGTCAATAGTTTTATGCTCCATAGCCGTATAAATCTAAATTTTGACATTGGTTGTTGTTTTGATACAATTCGCTATAATCAGTTGATTTCGCTATAAATCTCGTCATTTTTTGACGGATTCAAAAAGATTCTCCTTTATAATTCCGTAAAAAGTCGCTATAATAGCTCCTCTTATGATTGAGGCATGGTATACCAAGTTCGTCCTTCCGCTTTTATTAAACACTCTTTACTCATGTTTTTCAGCAAATCTCCGAGCATACGAAGTTGTTGCTCTTCCGTCTTATTGGCAGGAAGCACATCTTTGAGATATTCGTATATACTATCTCGCTTGGCACCTTCGTTGCCTGCATTGCTGAGATATTGTAGAACCATTTGACGCAACCTCTCTTTATCCAATCCTTTTGTCTTGGTGTAAGAAGGTAGTTGGTGCGTGTTTTTGGCAATGCTAAGAGAGATGTTGTAATGCGGAGCCTCACCTTCTATCAGTCCACGTTTGAGCAAGTCTTGCGCTATATCCTCATGAATAGTTCTGCCTTTTTGTACTGCGTCAAGCGAGATGCAATCCCATAGCGAAAGAGTGTCGTTTGTCTTCAACAAATCAGTGTATCGTTTGTTGATTTCATTGCCGTAAATGCGGACAACTACTTTCTTCTTAATCTGGTCAATCTCATAGTCTGGCATAGGGAAATGTCTGCGCCATTGCTCATTGAACATTTTCTTGATACCACGGCTTACGGTATCAATCATGTTGAAATCTACCATCGCCCTACATAAACATTCATTGCGGAAATGCGTCTGAGGCTCTTCGTTCTTCAAAGCATTTTCTAAGGTGCCAGGGATGAACGTTCCTGCATTGGAATAATACAGATAACCAGGATTTTCCACGAAATTGATACGTTGCTGAAGAGTGTAGTCTTGATGGGCAATACAGTTATGAAGAGCCTCACGAATAGTGTAGTCGTCATATTGCTTCATCGTGTCGGGGAAAAGCGTGCCTCCTGGCATTTCACGCAATGTCAGATTCTCAATCTTTGATAGAATTTCGTCCACCGTTAATATAAAAGGTACTGTGAAGTGTTCGTAGTCAACCACTTCCTGATTCTTGTCTCGGCGTGTCCATGTAACCTGTGCAACGGCAGGACGAAGTTTGAAAGCGGATTCATATTTACCCAACAAAATGATAGCAGCCCGAGTTATGCCTCCGTTTCTCGTCAATCCACACTTGCTCAAAAAAGTTTGAACATTCCAAGCATTTACTTCTTCTGCAGGTATGCGGCTATGGACTTTCTTGAACATCATTCGAGCTTTGGCAATAGCAACCTCATCCAAATCGTCTATTGTAGCATCTGGTACAATTTCTGCAGACCAGTCCTTTGCTGTATAGATAGGCTCTTCGAGGATGACGCTCATCCTTTCGCTAGTCATTTCAACCAAAGAATCTTCTATCCGCTGCCATGCCTTCTTGTGGGCAAGGACAGGGCGACGAGGCAAGTGTTTCGGAATGTGGATTATCCATACTCGCTTGTTTGTATCATCAGTTACAAATTCCTCGATGCTTAGACCTTCTGATGAGAGATAAGTGCATTGTTCTGTGAGTTTGAACGTCGCCGACTGCGTGTTTGCAGGCTGACCATTAAAGGTTAGCCTTGAAATATCAGTCCCGACAATTTCAAGCGTCTTATCCTTAACACCAATCACAAGATGTCCACCCTCCATGTTGGCAATAGCAGACACGTAGGAAGTAACATCATCCTTCTCGTCCCCACAGAACGAGTTCTTCAGATTCTTAAATTCCTTCCATTCACAGCGAGCATTCTCTTGTGGGTACTCGTGGCTGAGGTATTGTTGTAATTCGAGTTCGAGCATAACTTCTATTCAATAAATAATATAGCTTATAAACAAATCTATGCCAACAATGTAACAATCCTAATTATAACATATAATTTCACGTTAATTAGTTTCATGTTCCTGTAATAGTTTCCGATGTAGGATTCTGTTTGTGCATTTCAAAGTTCCGCATAGCTATAGCTTTGTTATCGTTAGCATAACAATATTCACACTTGTGAATACATGTGTTGTATTGGCCTATATCCTTAGCCTTCATGCACCCACAGAATTCCCGTTGTCCCTTGTCTTTGTTGTCGCCACGAGTGGCATACTTGCCATTATCTAAGACTATGGCATCTGCTAGTAAAGGATCTGATTCACCAAAAATATCAAGCTGGGGCATTGAGTACATCTTGACTTTCAAAAAGTCCATAAGCACCTTATCGTTATGTGCTCTTTTAATCATCAAAGCATCATCAATACAATGGTTATGCTCCACACCTTCAAAGTCTGCGGCTTCACCGCAAGTTGCCAGCGTATAGTTCCACCCCTTACGTTTATTAAGTGCAACAAGTCTTTTAGCTAATTCTATCATCTGGTCTTTCGTCCACTCTAAATAATGTACTCCCGCGTCATCAAGGTTCTTCTTTACTTTGCGATAAACGGTTATATCTGCGAAACTAAAGACAAGTTTTTCTGTATAGCCACGTAGTTGGTCACCGATGTTCTCTATTTTAACAAGTAGGTCATCCATACTTATTTTGTCTGTTAAGATGAGGGGGTCAAAACGCCAGATAACGCCTCCCTTACCCAATTGACGGACAAGTTCCTTGAATGTCTCTATGCGGAACGACAAAGAAGGCACAGACTTCTCAAGTCCTTCTTTTTCGTAATCATTGAGCGAGTACTGCACGTAGCAACCTATTCCACGTTCTTTTAATTTTGGCAAGTACTTCAGAAGAGAATGTGGATTCTTAGACCAAAACACGATGAAACGTGTTTGGTCATAAGCAACATACGACTTTGCTCCATTGAATGGATTAGTCCAAGCAGAGTAGCCTTTCTCTAATCGGAGGAAAAACCAATCGCAGTAAAAGGCAGGTATATCAGTGCTTCTACTGGCTGATATTATCTGTGGATGCTGGGCGTCAACAATCCGCCCATCTTCCAGCACAATTTCTTTTTTTTGCCATGTTGCCATATTATACTTCTTAAGGCTTGTTATTTACTATTCAGATGAAGTACTATTTTATCTAACACAGTGCGAATTATCACATTAGTTCTTTTGTGGCCTGTTAGAACCTTTACCATTTTGGGTGAGACCCAATAATAGAAAGATACGAAAGCACGACCAACGTAATTGGTAAGGAGCCTCTTATCTCTAAACTGACGTAAAACCATAACAGAAGGATGTTCGTAATCACCGTATGCCATTGTTGCTATGTAGCATCCTTCGCTTTTCTGTGAATTCAAACTTGATGGTGTGTTATTATGAGAAGGAATGTAACTTGGCTTATATGATGGAGATGGGCTACTTGGTTTTGGAGCAACTGAGGCGCTAGACGAACTGACAGTTGAAGGAGAAGTCCTCGGTGTGTATGAGGATTTAGGAGTATAACCAGTTTTTTTTGTTAGTGCAGTTAAAGAAATGGCTTGTATACCATCTACTTCTCTGATACGACTAATCTTGAAGGTACGAGTCTCATTCCTCAGATGACAAAAGGCTGAGATATATCCCTCACCAAATTCTTCTGATGGTTTGATATCACTGATTGTACGCTCTGATATTTCACCAGAGTATTTCACATACTTAATTTTTACCGTTTTGCCACTTTTTATGGCTTCGGCAATATATTCTGATATTGTCATCGCTTTATTATTGTAGTTCTTTTAACGATTTTACATTAACTCTCACAGCTTTTGCCTTACTTATCAATCCATTGTCAGAAGTCAATAAAACAGCATTCTGATTTCTATACTTGATTGCAAGCGACAGGATTATGTTATCGGCATTCTTTGCATTAAAGTCTACAGGCAGCAATTCAACTGCCCCAATTTCATATCTTATTTTTCTATTCTTTCCTGCATTCTTGATTTTGCGAAGTGCGAGTTCTGCTTTGCCCTTAAGCTCCAAGTCCTTGCTCGTCTTCAACTTGTCTAACTCGTCAAGTACTTTTGCAGGCAAGACAATAAGATCTCGCGGATTAATGCGCTCCAATATGTCAGAATCTTCAATGAACACATTTGTATCAATAACAAATGTTTGGTTCGAACTGTCTAAGTTTATCTTCTGCTTGTTTTCGGCGTACCATGCAAGATAACCTAATGGTAAATCAATGCTAGAATGAGTTTGTATATAGTGAAGGTTCCCTACTACATACAGAGCCTTGCGAGCTCTGGTCACAGCTACATTCACCAAGTTAGGAACACTGTAATCAATCCAGCGAATCTTTCCTTCAGAAGAATCATCAGTAACAACGAGGCTATATATTATTACATCCTTTTCATCACCCTGGAATTTATGAACCGTATCCGATACTATCTGGCCAGACAAATCTTTATGAATCATAGAGCTTATCTCTTGGGCTTGATGTTTGAAAGGAGAAATGATGCCTATAGAAATGTCAGGATACTTCTTTGCAAGTTTTTCTGCAATTTCAATACAACGTTTGGCTTCTTCATCATTGATGTTCTGCATCTCGTTCTTTTGAGATCCTATAACATCTTCCCAAATTATTCCTTCCTGATCAATGTTGGCATTGCCCGGAGTTGTTTTGATATTGAGATTGATACCAAGTCTTCTTCTATAGAAGAATTCCTTTGAGTAACCGATGATACCATAGTTGCATCTGAAATGATTATCAAGTACAACAGAGGTCGCACCTGTCGAATTTAGCAGTGTATTACAATAATCCCATAAGGAAACGTCTCTATAAGAAGCACGGTTGTTCTCTGTTAGATTTAAAGCTGCTTTTATCTCACCCTCCTCATATGACGTGACATTTGTGATATGCTTCAGCTGCATAGGGTCACCGATAACAACAATCTGCTTAGAGCGTTGTATCATCGGAAGAGCAGAAGAAATATCACACTGAGAAGCCTCATCAATAATTAGCAAATCTATCAAGTCTCTTTCTAGTGGGAACGCACTCTTAATAGAAAGATTGGTAACACAGTTCAAATTGAACACATCAAGGAAAGATGATGCCAACTGCCCATTCAATGGCATAGACTGCATATATGAAGAAATCTTAGCAATAGCGTCATTTTGCGACAATCTCTTTAATATCAATTGATTCAAAAGCCTTTTGCCAAGTTCTACAGATTCGATATATTGAAATTCTTCTTTAATGCTCTTAAAGATAGCATCTTCGTCTATTGCCGAAATTCTCCTCTCTAGTTCTTCTTCCTTAGCTTTGCAAGTTTCCATCTGTGTATCAAGCAATGATATGGCAGAGCAATGGTCTCGTTTTATCTTCTGATACCCATTTTTGTATTTAATGACTTCGTCAAGTAAAAAAATTGATTTCTTACAAGAACAGATGAGTCCTTCAATAGAAGTATCCGAAATATTGACTTCTTTTTTAAGAACATCATTAAACTCTGAGGGTAGATGCAACAAATTGCCTTGCAAGTCATTTACAGAACTAGTCTTACTGAATAGATTAAATAAAAGCCTTCTCAACCAACTTTTGTGACGATTTATTTTTTTGTATATGGCAATAATTCGCTCTTTGGCCGATGCTATGTCTGCATAATTGTCAAAGCACATTTGCGGATGAACCTGGCTGTTCTCTAGTGATTGAATATCCCTATTAAACTTGACATTCGCTTCCTCTTTACGATTAAGCAAAGTTATTATCTGCTCGGAGATAGCTTTCTTATCGTCTCTGTTCTTGTTTAGCTCACATAGTTTCTTATGTCCCTCCGTAATTATCGAATAAGCACGCTTATATTTTGCAAAGAGGTGCTCATCAATATCTGCTGAATTAATTTGTGGAATATAATTGATAAAGCGCTGTAACGATGGCATCAATTGATTGTTTATAGCATCTTTGGAACCAAATCTCAATAAATATTGAGTAGGGTCAACACCATCAAAACGTTCCTTAACGTTGTCTACAGCTTTGTTGTTTTTACTCGCAACAAGCACCTTCTTACCGAACAACAATGCATTTGCAATCAGATTGACAATCATCTGCGTCTTACCTGTTCCCGGAGGACCTGTAACGACAGACACTTTTTGGTTTAGAGCCGAGCACACGGCACGCCTCTGACTTTTATCCATTGGAACAACAGAAATTAAGACATCTTCGTCAATATGATGAAGTTTGTTGTTGTTTACGTTACCACTTAAAAAACTGTGAAGCAATGACGATGCCTCTATGTTGATAAGGTTATTAAGTTCAGCTGTAGTCTGGCTAAGTGCAGGAGTTTCATCGGTAAGAGCTAATCTCAGTTCATATAGCTTTAGGTCATGTGCTATAGCATCGCGCAACACTTGTTCAAGGCGGTCTAATGTGACTGTTGGTTCATACAAGACACTTTCGATGACAGAAACAACTTCTTGACTCAACTCCAAATTTTCTGCTGCATCTGCACTGACAGAGAAAGATGATAACTGGGCTGGAATAAACTGTTTGCTGATATCTATTGCCCTTAAATCCTCCTGAGAGAATACGTACTGAAGGAGTCTTATGCATTTATTGTTGATGATTATGCACAAACCAATATTCAGATTCTTTGGCCATTGCGTATATCTACGGTCGAAATTCTTACGAAACAAATTCGCAAAATCCTCGTTTTCTTCTACATCTATATTGAATGTGAGCTGATCTGCATTTTCATCAACATGAATACCTGTGGGGTAATCATCTTTTACCTCACCAGACTTCATCCTTTCCAAGCGGACAACAAGTTCAAAGAACTGCTCCAACCTCTTAATGTCATTTTCCGCAGGAGTAACATTCATCAAAAGCTGCCGAACTGTAGTCAAACCGTTATTTTGGGTAGGGCGATGTACCTGAAACTCGGTCTTTACAACCTCAATTTCATCGCCTTTCTTTTCAAACACAAGCAGATTGATGGTTCCGCCTTGTACCAGATTACCAATTTGCCTACCTAGTAAAACTTCATTGGATATATTGAATAACCCCGCAAAGTTTTCTATGCGTGTTGCACCAATATTATTGGGACCGACACAGATAAATGTCTGAAAAGTGTTAATTTCTGATTCTATTTTATCATGCAGGGTCTGTAAATTGACAGTAGGAATGTCTAGAATATTAGAGAAAAGGTGCACAACGTTTCCCTTATTAATGGAAATCTGTTTTGCATCTACATCGTCAATACACTTGTTTATGGCAACTATCTTTGATGCTGCAACATACTTATTTAAATGTTCCACAGCTCTATTCAGAGCACACTTTGAGGGTTCTATAAGAATAATCTTACTAATGTCAACGTGCAGACCTTCGTTTCGCAGATAATCAATAAGACACATAGATGCCAATCCTTGACCACAGCCCCAGTCAAAGATGATCAAGTCCTTAGATAATGACTCTGTGTTTTTTATAGTGTCAAGTGCAATATTTATTTTGTTTCTATGCAAGTTGCCATATGCACACAGATATTGACAAAGTTCAGTTTCACTTTGCAAAACCTTTGTCCCGTGGTTTAGTCCTATCCATGGGGCATTCCTGTTTACTTCAGGAAGATAGTGAGAAGCAAGACCTAAAATTTTATCAAAGTTCACCTCTCTCATAGTGTTTAAATCATCGATGTATGCCATAATAATCAATTACTTAATGTTTGTTCGAAGATTTATAGTTCTTTTGCTTTCAGAATGCGACCATACGATACTCGCAGAACAAACCATTGCTTGTTTTCTGTAGGCACATTCTTTACCGACACCCCACCTTTGTTCTTTGAGATGGAGGGCGTACAAGAGGTAAGTCTTGCACTTGGACACGATGAGCCTGTGTCGGTAGGCTGCCCATTATACAATGAAGCGTCAGCCGTTAAAGGCTGTTTGGTGTTATCTTCCAATGTTATTGCTCAGAGGTTAGATTAAACCAATAGACTTTTTCTTGTTGGAATTGTCAATTGTTGACTACAAAAATAGGAAATCTTATTCAGATGAAAGAATAAATAATTGGAAATCTTTATTTTTGCATCACATTTCTGTAATTTAAGGTGATTTGTGGTAATTAACGCTACAAATCGCCTCTCATTGTCATTATATAGATAAACCTTGTGACTTCTTTTTTGATGGTGCTCCTAATCCCAACTTCTGTGTTCCGTCCCAATTCGTAAGTTGGTCAGCACAACCATTGGAGCCACCGAGTGAAACGTATGTATCTGCGCTGCACGACATGTAATCAATGAACGAAAGGAAGTTCTGAATGATGGGTTCGGTATAAACAACTTCATCGGTAGCAAATAGTTTCGTCCAATGTGCGACACATTCTCTCCGATAGTTGCCACAACCATTCCAATCCATGCTCGCGAGAAATCTTTCAACGGCAATTTTTGCTCCTTGTGGAGAGCGAAGCGCAATGTTGGATTTTGTGGCAGTAGCCATAATACCATAATAGATTGCTTTGGCTTCTTTCTCATAGAAATCTATTCTGCTTGATTGCGAAAAGGTTTTGAGCTGTTCATGACATTCGTTAATGAATCGGTCAAGACACTCTTAGTATCTGTTTTCGTTGTATTTAATTTTATTGCTGTCCGATAAACAATTATTCACCCTTATTTTGCTTTGTTATTCAGTGTTTTATTTCAATATTTACTAAAGGGGCTTGCCTATATACTATGCGGGCTGAAAGCCCAATAATCACATTATTAGTTTTACCGGACAGTAATAATTTTATTTCGCAAGATAGAGGAGGAGGGAAGGAATCTGCCATGAAGCTGAATGACGAGGTAAACCCAAAGGGCTATTCTGCGTTTGCACGTCTTCCCTAAAGTTTATAGGGCAAACGATGTGTGCAACTAAAGGAGTATTTGCTGAAAGTGTTCATTGCGAATGAACGATTTTGCTGAAAAGTGTTCATTGCGAATGAACGATTTTTCGAAAAGTGTTCATTGCAAATGAACGATTTTGCTGGCAAAAACTTGTTGGTTATCATTTTTATATTTATCTTTGCAGAAGATAGGCTGCACTCGGCAATTTGTGAGTAAACTCACATTGCGCTCGTTGGCACTATCTTTGCGCATAAGATAAATAAATGTATATGAAAGATTTACTTAAGCAGATAATACTTGAGCAACAAGAGATACTGCATGCTCAGAATAAGCGTTATGTACAGCGATATATAGCTGACGAATGGCTTCAGACATCCGAAATTCTTATTATTTCGGGTATACGTCGTTGTGGCAAATCTGTATTGATGCAACAAATTAGGGACAGGCTTGTAGAAAAAGACTTTTTCTTCAATTTTGATGATGAACGTTTGGCTAATTTTAAACTTGATGATTTTCAGAAACTACAGGAGTGTTTTGTAGAGCTTTTTGGCGAGCAACATACGTATTATTTTGATGAGATACAAAATATAGAAGGGTGGGAGCGTTTTGTTCGTCGACTTTATAATGCGGGTAATAAGATTGTAATAACAGGATCTAATGCTCGTATGTTGAGTCGTGAACTTGGTACACATCTGACAGGTCGCTATATTCAAGTTGAGATTTATCCATTCTCTTTTCAGGAATATTTAGCTATGAATGAAATTCCTGTTAATGCAAAGACATTGTATACTACAACTGGTCGTGCAACGATGGTTAAGAGTTTTGTTAAATACATGGAGTGTGGTGGTTTTCCTAAGTTTCTTCAGGATGGCTCCGTATCTTACCTTACGTCGTTGTATGAGAGTATTATTTATCTCGATATTCTTACTCGAAATGGGTTGACAAATGAAAAAGAAATGCTGGAGTTGATGTTCTATCTTGCGAGCAATGCGACAAAGCGAGTAACTTATTCTTCGCTTGGCAAGGTGGTTGGAATTCAACATCCTGACACTATAAAAAATTATCTTGAGTATATACAGCAAACGTATCTTATATCTCAATTGTTTAGATATGACCCTTCTGTAAAAAAACAGATGATGAGTCCAAAGAAGATATATTTTGTGGATAATGCCATTATTAAGCGTATAGGTTTTAATGCTACAGAAAACAATGGTGTGTTTCTTGAGAATCTTGTGTTTATAGAATTGAAACGTCGTGGTTGGGATGTCTACTATTATGCAGATAAAAAAGAGTGTGATTTTATAGTTAGAAAAGGTTTACATATCTCTGATGCTTATCAGGTGACATTAAAAATGGATTCTCCACAAACTCGCGAACGGGAAATTGCTGGAGTGAGAGAAGCTATGCAAGCATATTCGCTATCTAAAGGATATATTCTCACTTTTGAGGGAAAGGAGACTATCAATTTTGATGATGGTACTATTGTTGAGGTGGTTCCTGTGTGGGAATGGATATTGCAATATAAGCCACTATCATAATATGGCTATGATAACATCGACAAAACATAAAATAAGAGAGCATCCGTGGTGGGTGCTCTCTTTTGGTTTTTATACTGCCATAGATGGTTTGGGGGAGTGGGGGTTATTTCACGTTGATGATGGTGGTGAGGGGTTTCAGACCTTTGGCTTTAGCCTTGATGGTGATTTTGCCTGGGGTTGCCTTGGAGCGGACGATGAGCTGGCATTTGCCTTGGTAGGTGGAGCGAGAGTTGGCTTGCCATGGCTCGTGGCTCATCATGTCGTCGTTGGCTACGCCTTGGTTTATGCCCTGACCACGAACGTCGAAGGTGATGGGAACATCGGTGGTGCAGAGGTTGCCATGGGAGTCGACAACGCGATAGTTGAGATAGGCGAGGTCCATGCCGTCGGCATTGAGCTGCGACTTGCTGATGGCGACGAGGAGTTTGCTTGGGGCGCCTGCTGTGGCAATGGTGTCGGTACTTGCGACGGCACCGTGGTTGTAGCCTATGGCGACGAGGGTGCCAGGCTGATAGTCGACATCCCAGGTGAGTTCGGGTGCCTGGGTGTGTGGTGGCAGCTGCTTGCGACCGAGGCTCTTGTTGTTGAGGAAGAGTTCCGTTTCGTGGCAGTTGCTCATCACTTGCACTTTGAGCTGTTGACCTTGGGTGTAGTTCCAATGGTTTTCGAGCGGTATCCATGTCATCTTGAGGTCGTTCCACACGATGTTACCTTGACCCTTGGCAGGGCGGGTGATGATTTTCACCATAGGCTTGGTGTCGTAGAAGCTCTTGACGCTCCAGCCGAGGGGTTTGAGATGGTTGGTGAAGCTGACGAGACCGCGCATCCAGCCTTAGGATGGCCAGCCGAAGGATTCGCCTATGTAGTCGGTGCCGCCCCAATAGAATTGTCCTACGGGATAGGAATGGTCGAAGTTGAAATAGTCGTAGCCAAGGTCGCCGACAGCCATTTCGCCCTCCATGAAGACGAGCTGTGGGAAGCGCTTGTGGTCTTCATCCCAAAACTGCTCGAGATAGTTGGTGCAAACGACGTCGGTATAGAATTCAAACTGATGTGGTTCGGCATTGGCAAAGCGGTTGGCATTGCGCTTGCGGGTGATGCTGCCATAGCGGTTGGGGTATTGGCTGCAGGTGGCAGGGCGCGAGGGGTCGATGGCATGGGCTTCGGTGAGCAGGCGCTGGAGCTTGGCGATGCCATCTTTGTGGGTGTAGTCGTTGCGTATTTGCTGGTATACCTCGTTGCCCACGCTCCAGATGAATACCGAAGGGTGGTTGCGGTCGCGCAGCATCTGGGTTCTGAGGTCGTCGATGTGGTGAGGACCGAAGGGAGCATTTTTGCCGTAGTAGGAGTCTTCCCATTTGTCGAAGAATTCGTCTACTACGAGGATGCCGTGGCTATCAGCCCAATCGAGCACATATTTAGGGTAGGCATTGTGGGAAAGGCGCAGACCGTTGCAGCCAAGCTGGGTGGTGACGGCAGAGAGGCGCTGACGCCAGGCTTCGGCAAACGAGGCTGTGCCAAGAGGTCCGAGGTCGGTATGCAGGCATACGCCATTGATGTAGACGCGCTTGCCATTGACGAGGAGTCCGCTATCGGGGGTGAGCTCTATTTCTCGAATGCCAAAGGTGGTTTGGTAGGTGTCGGTAGGGGTGGCAGTCCAATTGAAGGCTGTGCGCACGTTGCCATTATAAGGTTTGGGGTCGGCATATACGTGGGTGATGGCGGTATAGAGTTTGCCATCGCCAACATTCCATAGCTGAGGAGAGTTGACCTTGATGGTTTGGCTGAAGTCGTAGTTTTCGCCTGCCGCGAAGGGGGCTACGGCTTCGGCTGTGGCTACGGTGTTGCCGTTGGGGTCGACGATGGAGGTGACGAGGCGGCAGGCTACGGAGTCGCAGCGCTCGTTTTTGATGCTGGTGCTGATGTTGACGTTGGCATAGGCGGGTGTGATTTTGGGTGTGGTGATATAGGTGCCGTAGCGAGCCACATGCACATCGTCGAGGATGTGGAGCCACACGTCGCGGTTGATGCCTTCGCCATTATACCATCGGCTGCTCTTGGTGTAGGTGTTGTCGTAGAACACGGCGATGATGTTGCGGCCAGGGCGAAGAAGAGAGGTGATGTCGAGCTCGAAGTCGATGTAGCCGTTGGCATGGGTGCCCTCGCAGAGGGTGCCGTTGACGTAGACTTGCGCTTTGCGGTATACGCCCTCGAATTCGAGGACTATGTGCTTGCCCTGCCATTGAGGGTTGAAGTCGATGGCTTTGCGATACCAGCCTTTGCCTAAAGGGCGGTAGCCGTTGCGGCTGCTGGCGCCATTGCCCTCTTTGAGGAATGGACCATAGACGGAGGCGTCGTGAGGAAGGTCGAGCGATTGCCAAGAGGCATCGTCGAAGGTGGGGGCTGCGGCGTTGGCGATGTCGCCGGAATGGTATTTCCAACCAAGGTTGATGCTCAGCTTTTCGCGAGCGGAAACAAGGGATGGCATGAGGGATGAAAAAAGCATCATGCCAAGGATGAGGTTTTTGATCATAGGGTTTTAGATAATTGTTAGTTTATGGATGGCGGGGATGAGGGCGCTGGGGATGAAGGCGCTGGGGATGAAGGCGCTGGGGATGAAGGAAGCGACGGCGTAGAAACGCCATCGAACGAGGACGGCAGTGCGCAGGGATGGGCGCAAGGCAGGGCGCATGGATGGGGCGATGATGCAAAGGTATTGATAATTAGGGGAATGGAGATGGGATGATTGGGAATAATGATGGGGTGCGAATGATAATCCTACAATACGGAGGAATTTCCTTAGATGATTATAAAGGAAAAGCCCCCGAAGGCTATGAGGCTTTTTCGAGGGCGATGATGGGGGGCGATGCGATTAGTTGACACCTATGCAGGCATCCTGGAGAATCTCGGAGAGAGTGGGGTGGATGTGGACGGTAGAGGCGATGTCGTGGATGGTGGCATCGAACTGCATGTAGGCGGTGACCTCCTGGATGATGTCGGCAGAATGGGCACCATAGGCGGCACAGCCGAGAATCTTGCCCGAGGCATCGATGGCAAGCTTTATCATGCCCTCAGGCTCGTCGATGGCAAGGGCTTTGCCGTTGGCACGATAGTAGCCCTTGAGGGTGTGGCAGTCGATGGACTGCTGCTTGGCTTGATCTTCGGTGATGCCTACGCTGGCAGCTTCGGGATAGGTGAAGATGGCGGAAGGCATGATGTCGAAGCGAATTTTGTCGGTCTTGCCAACGATGGTGTTGACGGCACGGAAGCCCATGAAGGTGGCTGCATGTGCCAACATCTGACGACCTGTGACGTCGCCTATGGCATAGATATGAGGCACGGAGGTGAGCATTTGGTCGTTGACGGTGATGCCTTTTGGGGTGTAGGAAACGCCTGCGGCTTCGAGGTTTAGACCTTCGGTATTTGGCTGGCGACCGGTAGCAACGAGCACAGGACAGCCTGGGCACTCAAGGCGAGTTTCCTTGCCATTCTTGTTGGCTACGAACACCACCTCGGTGTCGGTGATGGCTTTGACGGCAGAATCCATGTAGAAGCTTACGCCCTGCTGTTTTTCTATCTGCTTGCGCAGACGCTTGGCGATGTCTTTGTCGAGCACAGGCAGACATTCTTTGAGATACTCGATGACGGTGACATGGGTGCCGAAGCGAGAGAGGATGGAGGCAAACTCCATGCCTATGACGCCCGCGCCAATGATGACTATCTGTGCTGGCAACGACTGGAAGTCGAGTGCCTGGGTAGAGGTGATGACGCGAGGATTGGTGATGCCGTCGACGGGTGGAAGCTTGGCGCTTGAGCCTGTGGCTATGATGATGTCGTCGCCCTCATAGTCGGTGCCATCGACGCTGACGGTATGGGCATCCTTGAACTGCGCCATGCCACGCACGAAGGTGATGCCTGGAGCTGAAAGTAATTGTTCGATGCCTTGACGTAACTGCGATGTTACCAACTGCTTACGCTCTATGGCTGCAGCAAAGTTGGAAGCGTTGGCTTCGGCATCGTGGGCAAGACACTTGGTGGGTATGCAGCCCGAATTGAGGCATGTGCCACCAGCCTCGCCACCCTCGATGATGACGACTTGTTTGCCCTGCTGAGCAGCGTAGCTGGCGGTACGATAACCGCCAGGACCGCTGCCTATGATAATGATATCTGTCTTCATGCTATTGCTGTGAGAGTTGCTTAAAGGTGAGGATAGGATTCTTGGCTGCCTGCACATCGTCGATGCGAGTGATAGGAGCATTGCTTGGTGCCGACTTCACGAGGTCTGGATTTTCGGCTGCCTCGGTGGCGATGGTGCGCATCACCTGGATGAAGCCGTCGATGGTTTCCTTGCTCTCGTTTTCGGTTGGCTCTATCATCATAGCCTCGTGGAAGAGTAATGGGAAATAGATGGTTGGAGCATGGTAGCCATAGTCGAGAAGGCGCTTGGCTACGTCCATGGTGGTGACGCCGGTAGACTTGTCTTTAAGACCGTTGAAGACAAACTCGTGCATGCACAAGCCAGGGATAGGAAGCTCGTAGACATCCTTGAGGCACTCCTTGATGTAGTTGGCATTGAGAGTGGATAAAGGACCCACCATCTTGATATTCTCGCGACCGAGGGTGAGGATGTAGGTGAGGGCACGAAGTTCTACGCCAAAGTTGCCATGATAAGGGTTGACCTGTGGGAAGAAAGCCTCGAGACCTTGGCGAACGCCAACAGGACCACTACCAGGACCGCCTCCGCCATGAGGGGTGGAGAAGGTTTTGTGGAGATTGATGTGCATGACATCGAAGCCCATATCGCCCGGACGACATACGCCAAGCATAGGGTTGAGGTTGGCGCCATCGTAGTACATGAGTGCGCCACAATCGTGGACGAGCTTGGCAATCTCCGGTATCTCGCGCTCGAAGAGTCCGAGGGTGTTGGGGTTGGTCATCATCATGGCAGCCACGCTGTCGTCGAGCAAGCCCTTAAGGTCGTCGACATCGACCATGCCATTGGCGGTGCTCTTGACCTCGACAATCTCTAATCCGCAAACGGCGGCAGAGGCAGGGTTGGTGCCATGAGCAGAGTCGGGCACGATGACCTTGGTGCGCTTGGTTTCGCCATTAGCCTCGTGGTAGGCACGGATAATCATCAAGCCCGTGAGCTCGCCATGAGCGCCAGCACAAGGCTTGAGGGTGAAATCGTGGAGACCGGTGAGGGCCGAAAGGCAATGGCGCAGAGTGTCGTGGACGGCTGTGGCGCCCTTTACGGTGTCGGCAGGCTGCAGAGGGTGGAGATTGGTGAAGCCAGGCATATTAGCCACCTCTTCATTAATCTTGGGGTTATACTTCATGGTGCAACTGCCAAGAGGGTAGAAGCCATTTTCCACGCCAAAGTTGTTGCCGCTATGATTGGTGTAGTGGCGAACCACGGTGAGCTCGTCGACCTCAGGCAATTCAGCCTTGTGGGCACGACGGAGCGCTGCAGGAATATCATAATGCTGGAAACCGTTTTGAGGAAGCGAATAAGCACATCTTCCTTCCTTAGACAGTTCGAAAATCAGTTTGTCGTATATCTTGTTATTCATGGCAGATGCTTATTAGTTGGTCAATTTCTTCCTTAGTACGTTTCTCGGTAACGGCAATCATCAATGTGTGGTCGTCGATGCGGATGCCGCCAAAGATGCCGCGGGCAACGAGCTTGGCGAGCAGGGCATCGAGATTGTCAGAATAGCTGACGCAGAACTCATTGAAGAATGGCTTGTCGAAGGTGAGCTTGAAGCGAGAGTCTTCGCATAGCTTGGCAGCGAGATAGTGGGCACCATCGCATGAAGCCTGTGCTGCTTCGCATAGACCCTGTTTGCCCATGGTTGCCATATAGATGGTGACCCAAAGAGCCATCAATGACTGGTTGCTGCAGATGTTGGATGTGGCTTTCTGGCGACGGATGTGCTGTTCGCGAGCCTGGAGAGTGAGCACGAAGGCACGCTGACCACGGCTGTCGGTGGTTTTGCCCACGATGCGACCAGGCATCTTGCGCATGAGCTTTTCGGTGGTACACATGTAGCCGATGTATGGTCCGCCCCACGACATAGGAATGCCAAGCGACTGACCTTCGCCAACTGCGATGTCGGCACCCCATTCGCCTGGAGTTTTGAGCAAGGCAAGGTCGGCAGCGACGGAATTCATGATGAGCAACGCCTTGCGCTGATGGCAAGCGTCGGCAACGCCCGTGAGGTCTTCGATGATGCCATATCTGTTGGGCTGCTGAACGATGACGCCTGCCACGCCTCCTTGGTCGAGGAGCTGGTTCATAGCATCGAAATTGGTGGCGCCATCAGCCTCGGGAATGGCAACGATGTCCATGCCATGGAAGTGGGCGTAGGTTTCAACCACTTCTGCAACCTTTGGGTCTACGGTGGTGGAAATCAACACCTTATTGCATTTCTTTGCAGCGGCTACTGCCATCATGGCAGCTTCGGCTGTGGCTGTGGAGCCATCATAGAGCGAGGCATTGGAAATGTCCATGCCTGTGAGCTCAGCCATCATGCTCTGGTATTCGAAAATGTAGTGTAGAGTGCCTTGAGATATCTCAGCCTGATAAGGAGTGTAGCTGGTGAGAAATTCACTACGACTGGCAATCTGAGGTATCAACGACGGTGTGTAGTGGTCGTAGACACCAGCACCAGCAAAGCATACTAACTGCTGGTTTTGGTTGGCGAGCTTGGTAAAGAAATCACGAATTTCAAGCTCGCTTTTCTCTGAAGGAATATCATATTCGCCCTTAAACCTTATGCTCTCAGGAATGTCGGCATATAGGTCGTCGAGCTTTGTTATTCCACATTTGGCAAACATCTCTTGGAGGTCGCCATCGGTTTGTGGGAAGAATTTCATAGGCTAAAAAAGGAAAGCCTCACCCCCAACCCCTCTCCAAAAGAGAGGGGAGTGATTAGCATTTTTTGATAAGAATGGTAATCACATTTGGGTGGGCATGATGTATGAGGATAGTTTTACCTCTTTACCATGTTTGGGCTGGGGGTGAGTGGGTTTAGATGTGTGTGTGGTTATTTGCAAATCTCTTCGTATTGGCTTGCAGACATGAGGCCTTCGAGCTCAGAAGCGTCAGAGAGCTTAACCTTCATAATCCAGTTAGCGAAAGCATCCTTGTTGATTTGTTCAGGCTCGTCTTCGAGAACCTCGTTGATTTCAACAACAGTACCGCTGATAGGAGAAATCAAGTCGCTGGCAGCCTTAACGCTCTCTACTGCGCCAAACTCTTCGCCTGCGGTGACGTCGTCGTCGACTTCTGGCATATCAACGTAGACCACGTTGCCAAGCTGATGCTGCGCATAGTCGGTGATGCCTACATATCCATACTCGCCTTCTACTTTTACATATTCATGCGACTCGCTGTAATAGAGTCCTTCAATTACTTTTGCCATAATGTTAATATTGTTTAGTTGTTATTGATTTTTTTTGATAGATGTTCTAGATATTCTAGAAGTTCTAGATATTCTAGATGCTCTAGATATTTTACTTTTTATAGTGTTTATCGTAGAATTTCTTCTTTACTACTATGCCGTCGAAGACTTTTTTGCGGATTTGCACCTTGAGCTCGGTGTCGAGCTTGGCGTAGGCAGCATCGATGAGAGCCATGGCTACACTCTTGTCGACAGAGATGCAATGATAGCCTGTGGTGATTTCGCCTATAGGCTCGCCAGCAGCATTGAGGACAGTATAGCCATGACGAGGAATAGCCTTGTCTTTGAGCTCGATACCTACAACCTTCTTGGCTACACCATTAGCCTTTTGCTCGGCAAGAGCCTCTTTGCCTATGAACTCCTCTTTGTCGAGTTTGCAGAAGAAGCCGAGACCTGCCATGATAGGAGAAATGTCGGCAGAAAGTTCGTCGCCATAGAGAGGCAAACCAACCTCGAAGCGAAGAGTGTCGCGGCAGCCGAGTCCGCAAGGCTTGCAACGTCCGCTCTCCATGAGCTTATCCCATTGAGCCTGGATGAATTTATGTGAGCCATAGATTTCGAAGCCATCTTCGCCAGTATAGCCTGTGCGGCTGAGCACGACGGTTTCGCCATCGATGTCGATAGTCTTGGTGGTATAGAAAGTGAGCTCTGAGCATGGCAACGCGAGCACCTCTTCGACTACGCGCTCTGCTTCAGGACCCTGGACGGCAACCTGACCATAGTATTCAGACTGATTGTCGATGACAACATCGAAGCCCTCGGCATTTTGGAGCATCCATGCCACATCCTTGTCGATGTTGGCAGCATTGATGACGATGAAGAAATTGTTGTCGCCCATCTTGTATACCAAAAGGTCGTCGACGGTGCCTCCGTCAGGATAGAGCATCATGCCATAGAAAATCTTATGGAGCGGTGCATCCTTGATGTCGTTGGTGAAGATATGGTTTACATATTTCTCGGCATCAGGACCCGTTACTACGACTTCGCCCATGTGGCTTACGTCGAAGACTCCGCAATGATTTCTCACCGCCTGATGTTCGTCAACGATAGATGAATACTGGATAGGCATGTCGAAGCCGCCAAAAGGTGAAATAAGGGCTCCGAGCGCTACGTGTCTGTCATACAGACAAGTTCTCTTGTTTTCCATATAACAATTCGGTTAATTGATATTTGTTTAGGTTGCGTATAGTAAGTTCGGTATGGTCGGGCAGCGAAAGCGAGATGTGCTGCAGGTTGTAAGGTTTGCCAATGAGTGGCGCTATGATGTCGGCATTGATGTCGCCAACGAGGAAGTAGTCGCCAAGGATGTTGACCGACTTTATGATGCCTCCCTTGATTTCGAGTCGAGCTTCGAGTTCGCCTACGCCCTCGATTCTCATTTTGTTTACCTTGGTGTAGCGAGGGTTGCTGCCCATGATAAACTCTTGGGTTAGATATTCGCGCTCTATTTCCTCGATGGCAAGGATGTCGGCATCGGTGAGAGTAATCTCGGAGCTGCAGAGATTGTCTTTGGTATACTGCTTAAACTCTTCGAGACTGAGCGAGATATAATCTTTCAGCAAAGCTATGTGCTGTCGGATGCTTTTTACACCCTTGGAAACGAGCTTTTCGTCGGATGGGGTGAGGGTGGCAACCATATTCTGCATGTTGGTGTCGTAGAGCATGGTGCCGTGGACGATAGAGTGGTGGGGAATATGGTAGAAGGCGTTGCCCGAAACCTTGCGCCCGTGGATCATGATGTCGTTGCGGCCTGTGGCCTCGGCAGGAATGTGGAGAGAGCGCAGCATATCAGCCACCATATTAATATAGCGGTCGAAGGTGAGCGAAACATTCTCGCTTTGTGTGATATAAGAAAACATGATGTTGTTCATGTCGGCATATACACAGCCTCCGCCACTTTTTCGTCGATAAGTCTGGATGTCGTTTTGTCGGCAATATTCGATGTTCACCTCGTTTTCGATGAGCTGGTTGCGTCCGAATATCACGCTTGGCTCCACCTGCCACATAAAGAAGCAGTCGTCGGCGGTATTGATATTTCGGGCTACGAACTCCTCCATGGCGAGGTAGAAACTTAGCCTTCTTGTCTGCGTAGTGGGTAACGAAACATAAATCATATTGCCAAATAGGTTGTTAGGGTTAGTATTTTATGCAAAAATATAGAATAAAGTTGATACGGCAAAATAAAAAGTGGGATTCTTTTGGATGATTAGTTAAAGATGGTGAATAAGAGGGAAGAGGAGAGGAGGGAAGATGGGAATGAGGGAAGAAAGGAAGGGAAAAGAGAGAAAAGCGACGCAGCCGAGCTGCGACGAACGCAACCCATGGGGCGGCAGAAGGGAACCCATGGGGCGACAGAGGGAGAAACGGGGGGCGACAGAGGAAGAAAAAAACGGAGCCGCAAAAAACGGCTCCGAATTAAGATATTATTAATGCAGATATTGCTACTCGTATCTCATCGACTTTGCAGGGTGGATGGTAGAGATGAGATAGCTTGGACCAACCAATACTGCGATGCTGATGGCGAGGGTTGCAACATTGATGAGGGCGAAGAGAAACCATGAGAATTCTACTGGCACTTCGCTAACATAATATGTCGTAGGGTCGAGCTTCACGATGCCGGTGAAGCGCTGAAGAGCAAGGAGACCGATGCCGATGGCATTGCCAATGACAAGACCGCGGGCTATGATGAAAGCGGCAAACCAAAGGAAGGTGTGGCGCACAACCTTGTTGCGGGCGCCAAGAGCTTTGAGGATGCCAATCATCGTGGTGCGCTCCAATATTATGATGAGCAAACCTGATATCATGGTGACACCAGCTACCGCCGTCATGAGAGCGAGGATTATCCATACGTTGAGGTCGAGGAGCTCAAGCCATGTGAAGATTTGTGGCGAGAGGTCTTTGATGGTGAGGCATGAATATGTGTCGCCATTGCGGTCGCTCGACTTATTGACTGTGGCAGCCATGTCGTCGGCAATGTCTTGCAGACGGTTGAAGTCGGTGACGGTGATTTCGGCAGAAGTTCCTTGGTCGTCGTCCCAACCATTGAGTTTTCTCACGGTATAGATATCGGTGAAGCATACAGCCTCGTCGTACTGCGAGAGATTTGTTTGGTAGATACCCTGTATGGTAAATCTGCGCACTCTAACTCCATTGTTGTCAATGAAATAGGCAAAGATTTTATTGCCACACTTAAGGTTGAGCTTGTCGGCTTGAGTCTTTGATATCAGAATCTTGTTGCCGCTCTGCTTGCTTGAGAACGAAGGTATGCTGCCCTCAACCATATTCTGATGGATGAAGGTGGAGTCGAAATCTTCGCCCACACCCTTGAACAACAATCCGAGGAAGTCGGTATCAGTTTTGCCCACGCCCTGTTTGGTGGCAGTAATCTGCACATGGTCTACACCCGGCACCTTTTTTATGGCTTGGCAAATGGAGTCGCCAAAGACAATAGGAAAAGTGCCCGAAGACTGGTGAGTGAGGAAGTTTGCCACTTGGATATGGCTACCGAAGCCGATGACCTTGTTTTGTACGGTATGCTTGAAGCCAAGCACCACGCTCACAGAGATTATCATCACCGCCAAGCCTATAGCCACACCAGCCGTTGCTATTCTGATGGCAGGCTTCGACACCTTCTGTTTAGCATCCTGTGAGGCAAAAATCCTTTTTGCTATGAATAATGGGAAGTTCATCTCGCTTATTCTTCGTCTTTTCTTCCAGGGTAAGCCTCAAGAGCCTTGCGCAATACAAGCAGCGAGCGCTCAAGGTCGTGCTTCTTGAGCACATAGGCTATACGCACTTGGTTTATGCCAGCACCTGGGGTAGTATAGAAACCAGAGGCAGGAGCCATCATCACAGTCTCGCCCTCGTAGTTGAAACTCTCCAAACACCAACGGCAGAATTTTTCTGCATCGTCGACAGGAAGCTTAGCCACGGTATAGAAAGCACCCATAGGGATAGGAGAGTAGACACCCGGAATGCGGTTGAGACCATCGATGAGGCATTTGCGTCGCTCCACATACTCATCATACACATCGCGATAGTATTCTTCAGGAGCATCGAGCGAAGCCTCGGCAACAATCTGACCGATGAGAGGAGGAGAAAGACGAGCCTGGCAGAATTTCATTACGGCAGCTCTGACCTCCTTGTTTTTGGTGATGAGAGCGCCCACACGGATTCCGCACTCAGAATATCGTTTAGACACAGAGTCGATGAGGATAACATTCTGCTCGATGCCTTCGAGATGGCAAGCAGAAATATATGGCGAGCCTGTGTAGATATATTCGCGGTAAACCTCGTCGGAGAAGAGGTAGAGGTCGTATTTCTTCACGAGGTCGCGTATCTGGTTCATCTCGCGACGAGTGTAGAGATAGCCAGTAGGGTTGTTAGGGTTGCAAATCATGATGGCACGAGTGCGCTCATTGATAAGCTCTTCAAACTTCTCCACCTTAGGTAGCGAGAATCCCTCTTCGATGGTAGTGGCGATGGTGCGAATCTTTGCACCTGCAGAGATAGCAAACGCCATGTAGTTGGCATAAGCAGGCTCTGGCACAATGATTTCGTCGCCAGGGTTGAGACAGCTCATGAAAGCAAAGAGCACAGCCTCGGAACCACCTGCGGTGATGATGATATCGTCGGCAGAAACATTGATGTTGTATTTCTGATAATATCCCACCAACTTCTGTCTGTAAGAAAGATATCCTTGCGAAGGAGAATACTCAAGAATAGTACGGTCAATATTCTTCAAAGCGTCGAGACCCACTTGCGGAGTAGGCAAGTCGGGCTGTCCGATGTTTAGATGATATACTTTTATGCCACGGTTCTTGGCCGCCGCCGCCAAAGGAGCAAGCTTTCTGATTGGCGACTCTGGCATTTCTAATCCGCGTACTGATATTTCTGGCATAGTTTAAAAGTTTTATTTTGAATTGCAAAGGTAGCAATAAATGCCAACAAAAGTGTCTTTTTATTGATTTTTTTGTTTAATCCAATTAAAATTAATACTTTTGCAGTTATAAATAAAGCAAACAAATGACATACGATTCTAAGCGCGGCATGTATGCCGTATATACTGTAGAGGAGGATGCGCAGCTCTTGGATTGGCTTATAGCAAACCTCAAAGGGCTCAGCCGCAACAAGGTTAAGGACACTCTTCATGGCCGAGGCATCAAGGTGAATGGCAAGATAGTTACTCAGTTTGACTATCCGCTGACTCGTGGTATGAAGATTAGCGTGTCGAAGAGTAAGAAAAACGATACCTTCAAGAGTAGATATGTGAACCTTGTTTACGAGGATCCATATCTCGTGGTGATAGAAAAGAAGCCAGGCATATTGTCGATGGCTGCAGGACATAAGTCGCTCAACGTGAAGACGGTGCTCGACGACTATTTCCGTCAGACCAAGCAGCGCTGCACAGCCCATGTGGTCCATCGTCTCGACCGCGATACTTCTGGTCTGATGGTATATGCCAAGGATATGCAGACAGAGCAAACTCTGGAGCATGAGTGGCACAATATCGTCTACGACCGCAGATATGTGGCTGTGGTGAGTGGCGAAATGGAGGATGACGAGGGTACTATTGCCAACTGGCTCAAGGACAATAAGGCGTATGTGACATACTCTTCGCCTGTAGATAATGGCGGAAAGTATGCCGTGACACATTTCCATGTATTAGACCGCACCACAGAACATTCGCTGGTAGAATATAAGCTTGAGACTGGTCGCAAGAATCAGATTCGCGTGCACTCGGCAGATATGAACCATCCTGTGTGTGGCGATGTGAAGTATGGCAATGGCGACGACCCTATACACCGTCTATGCTTGCATGCTTATATGCTGCATTTCTTCCACCCAGTAACTCGCGCTCGTATGGAGTTTGATACTCCTATACCATCGCAGTTCCGCATGTTGTTCAAGTAGAGGAGGAGGGGGGCGTGCTTAAAATATCTCTCTAATTATTCTCTCTAATTATCAATGTAATTATAAAAAAGAAGATGAATACTGATTTCACATATTATATATATGTGCTCATAGCCATCATAGTGGGTATTGTTGTGATAAAGAAGGTGGCGAGCTGCTTGTTTCGTACCATTTTCACTATAGCCTTGCTTGTGGTATTGGGTGTGATATTTTTTTATTTCTTCCGGGGTTAGGAGGATTCCTTTGATTTTTTTTAGAGTATTAAGACTCGCATATTTTTAGAGTATCAAGACTCGCACATTTTTAGAGTATTAAGACTCGTATATAAACAAAAAATAGGCTGAACTACATGCGCGAAGTTCAGCCTATTATTATTTGTAAAGGTGTAATCCCTTTATATTATATAAGGTATAATCCCTATAGATTAGAGGATTGTCTTAACAGCCTCAAGCATACCCTTTTCCTGGATGAGGTCGAGATCCTTCTTAACCAACTCTGCAAGACCAGGAACAGCGTGGAGGTCTTCACCCCAAATGTTAGTAGCACCAAGCACACCGTCGGTAACCTTCTGAGTATCGCCAGTAGCCCAAAGCTCCTTCAAGAGGTCCATGATTTCCTGTGCGTCGTTTGGTACGATTTCTGTACCATCCTCACGCTTACCACCCTTGTAGTAAGTGATGATAGCAGCCAAACCGAATACCAAGCCCTGTGGAAGTTCGCCCTTACGCTCAAGGTAAGTCTTAACTCCAGGAAGATCGCGAGCGCAGAACTTAGGGAATGAGTTAAGCATAATGCTTGTTACCTGATGGTCTACGTATGGGTTGTTGAAACGCTCCAATACGTCGGCAGCAAACTTCTGAAGCTCTTCCATAGGCAAGTTCAAAGTCTGCATAAGCTCGTCGAACTGTACCTTGTGGATGTACTTGCCGATAACCTCGTGGTTGCAAGCATCGCGAACGATGTTGACACCGCTGAGGAATGCAACTGGCGACAATACTGTGTGAGGACCATTGAGCAATGTAACCTTGCGCTCGTGGTATGGTTTTTCGCTCTCTGCGATGAGGACGTGCAAACCAGCCTTCTCAGCAGGGAATTCTGCGCGAAGCTCTTCGCATGTCATGTTCTCAGCCTTTTCGATAACCCAGAGGTGGAAGATTTCTGCCTGTACAACGAGGTTATCTTTGTAAGAAACCTTCTGCTGAATCTCTGCAATCTCCTTGCGTGGGAATCCAGGAACGATACGGTCTACCAATGTAGCGCAAACATAGCAATAGTTTGTGAACCAGTTCTTGAATCCTTCGTAGTCAGCACCGAGATCCTCTTTCCAAAGTTCGATATACTGATAGATGCACTCCTTGAGGTGGTGACCGTTCAAGAAGATAAGCTCGCAAGGCATGATGATAAGACCCTTCTTAGGATCACCATCAAAGAACTTGTAGCGGTGGAACAACAACTGAACCAACTTGCCTGGGTAGCTGCTGGCAGGAGCATCTGTAAACTTGCACTTGTCGTCGAAAGCGATACCTGCCTCTGTAGTGTTAGAGATTACGAAGCGAATCTCAGGCTGCTCTGCCAAAGCCATGTAAGCCAAATTCTGTGTGTAAGGGTTGATGGCACGGCTGATAACATCGATACGCTCAAGGCTATTTACAGCCTCACCATTGAGACGACCCTGAAGGTTTACGTGATAGAGGCAGTCCTGACCATTGAGCCAATCTACCATACCGCGCTCAATAGGCTGAACTACTACTACAGAACCATTGAAGTCGGTCTTCTGGTCCATGTTCCATATAATCCAGTCTACGAATGCACGTAGAAAGTTACCTTCACCAAATTGGATGATTTTCTCTGGCATCACGCTCTTAGGCGCAGTGCGCTTGTTTAATGCTTTAAGCTCTTTCATGATTTGTTTGAATGATAGTTTTTATTATTTCTTTAATCTGAATGCAAAGTTAATAAAAATCTTCTTACCTAAGCAAATAAAATTATGAAAATCATCCGCAAACCTTTGCGTTTTTATGAATTGTTTAATAAATTGCTATTGACAGTATTCAAAAAACTCCCTGCGCATATATTATATATACTCAACTATTGCAAATGTGGAAGTTAAAGAATTTAAAGAAGTTAGAGAAGTTAAAGCCATATGCTTTATAGCTAAATATACAACCAAAAAGGCTATTGGCTATAACTTCTAACGACCGAAGGGAGTGATAACTTCTTTAACTACTATAACTTCCGTACATGCGAAACTTCTGTTATATATATAGGTATAGAGTAGGGGGAATGTGTATGTTTTATTGATTTTTAAAGATAAGAATCTTTTCTAAAAGGGAAAACCTTTTAAAGCGGGAAAATTTGAAAGTTTTCCAAAATGGTTTTGTAAGTGTTTGATAATTATAGGATTGACATAAATTAACATGCGAAAAGTTGTCCAAAACGAAAATCTTTCAAGTAAAAAGACTAACTTTGCAATGTGATTAATCTAGTTGTTTTTAATCAATTACTTTATCATAAATTGCTAATCACTTTATAACCATATAGATAAACCAATGATACAGACAGTTGTGAAACGCGACGGAAGAGTCGTGGGCTTTAACGAGCAAAAAATTATGGGTGCTATTCGCAAGGCGATGATGCATACCGACAAAGGCGAGGACCAACAATTGGTTCAAGAAATAACCGACCATATCACGTTCCGTGGAAAGGCTCAGATGACAGTTGAGGCTATCCAGGACATGGTAGAGGTAGAACTCATGAAGAGTAAGCGTAAGGATGTGGCTCAGCGCTATATCCAGTATCGCAATCAGCGAAGCATAGCACGTAAGGCAAAGACTCGTGCTGTGTTCCTCGACATTGTTAATATTAAGAACAATGACGTAACACGTGAAAATGCAAACATGAATGCCGACACTCCTGCCGGTATGATGATGAAGTTTGCGTCGGAGACAACAAAGCCTTTCGTTGACGACTATTTGCTAACAGAAGAAACCCGCGATGCCGTAAAACACAACTATCTACATATTCACGATAAAGACTATTATCCAACAAAGTCGCTCACTTGCTGTCAGCATCCTCTCGACAATATTCTCGAACATGGCTTTACTGCTGGCCATGGTTCTTCACGTCCTGCAAAGCGCATTGAGACTGCAGCCGTATTGGCTTGTATCTCTTTGGAGTGTGCACAAAACGAGATGCATGGTGGTCAGGCTATTCCTGCCTTCGATTTCTATCTCGCTCCTTTCGTGCGCTCAAGCTATAAAGAAGAGGTGAAGGCATTGGAGCAACTTACTGGTCGCGACCTTTCACATCTCTATGATGCTCCTATCGCTGACTATATTGTAAAACCTCTCGACGGTCTTGAGGGCGATGAGCGTTTGATGCAGCATGCTATCAACAAGACTACAGCTCGCGTGCATCAGTCGATGGAGGCTTTCATCCACAACATGAATACCATCCATTCGCGTGGTGGTAACCAGGTGGTGTTCTCATCAATCAACTATGGTACAGATACCTCTGCCGAAGGTCGTTGCATCATGCGTGAGCTCCTTAACTCAACATACGAGGGTGTAGGAAATGGCGAAACAGCTATCTTCCCAATTCAGATTTGGAAGAAGAAGCGTGGCGTTAACTATCTTCCTGAAGATCCAAACTACGACCTCTATGAGTTGGCTTGCAAGGTGACAGCTCGCAGATTCTTCCCTAACTTCCTCAACCTTGATGCTACATTCAACCAGCATGAGGAGTGGCGTGCCGACGATCCTAAGCGCTACAAGTATGAGGTGGCTACTATGGGATGCCGCACACGAGTGTTCGAGAATCGCTTCGGACCAAAGACTTCTATCGCTCGTGGTAACCTCTCGTTCTCTACCATCAACATCGTGCGTTTGGCTATCGAGTGTATGAATATAGAGAATAAGGAAGAGCGTATCAGCAAGTTCTTTGCTAAGCTCGACAATATGCTCGAAATTACAGCTGCACAGCTCGACCATCGCTTCGAATTCCAGAAGTCTGCTTTCGCTAAGCAGTTCCCTCTGCTTATGTCTAAGCTCTGGATTGGTTGCGAGAAACTTAAGCCTACAGACACCATAGAGTCTGTTATCAATCAGGGTACTCTCGGTATAGGCTTCATAGGTTTGGCAGAATGCTTGAAGGCTCTCGTTGGCAAGCATCATGGTGAGAGCGAGGAAGCTCAGGAACTTGGTTTGCGTATCGTTACTTATATGCGTGACCGTGCTAATGAATTCTCAGAGCGTTATCATCATAACTATAGTGTGCTTGCAACTCCTGCCGAAGGCTTGAGTGGTCGCTTCACTAAGATTGACCGTGCACAGTTTGGTGTTATCGAGGGCGTTACAGACCGCGATTATTATACCAACTCTAACCACGTGCCTGTATACTATCATTGCACAGCTCGCCATAAGGCAGAGGTAGAGGCTCCATACCATGACCTTACACGTGGTGGTCACATCTTCTATGTTGAGATTGACGGTGATGCTACCCACAACCCACAGGTTATTCAGCGCATCGTAGATATGATGGATAAATACAATATGGGCTATGGCTCTGTAAACCACAACCGCAACCGTTGCATGGACTGCGGATATGAGAATGCAGCAGCTCATCTTGACAAATGTCCTAAGTGTGGAAGCACTAATATCGACCGTCTGCAGCGTATCACAGGTTACCTCGTAGGTACCACCGACCGTTGGAACCACGCTAAGCTTGCAGAACTCAACGACCGCGTAGTACATGACTAATAATCAAACATTGCGTATCCTCGACATCATCGAGGATACCATGGTTGACGGCACAGGACTGCGAACAAGCATTTATTGTGCTGGTTGTAGGCATGAATGTCCTGGCTGTCATAATCCGCAGTCGTGGGATTTCAATGCCGGTCATGATATGACTGTTGACGAGATAATGGATATCATCGTTGCCGACCCTTTTGCTGATGTCACCTTTTCGGGTGGTGACCCTATGTATCAGCCAGAAGGCTTCACAGCTCTTGCTAAGGCTATCAAGATGCGCACCAAAAAGAATATATGGTGCTATACAGGTTTTAAGTTTGAGCAACTGGTGAAAGACCCACAACGCTTGCAACTCTTAGAGCAGATAGATGTCGTGGTAGATGGTCCGTTCGTAGAGGCGCTACGCGACCCTGACCTTCCTTTCCGAGGTAGTTCTAATCAGAGGATAATAGAAGTGGCAAAGGCATTGGCAGACCCACATTATCTTGAACAATTATAGAAACGTTACTTCATAATTGTAGAATAGATATCATACAATTATAGAATTGATACCATACAGAAATCCCTGCAATACCAATGCGTATTGCAGGGATTTTTATAGTATACGAATCATTTTAAGTTCTTCACTCTTCGTTCTTCACTTACTTTGCCACTTTCTTTCCACCTATTATATATATACCCTTTGGCAGAAGGTCGAAGTCGTAGCCAACCCTTGTGCCATTGATAGAATAGATGGCTTTGTCTTGAGAAGATTTGTCGACAGTATTGATGCCTGTAGAAGCAATCTCCTTGTTGAAGTCGACATACAGTATGCCATTATCATGAAGATGGATGTTGTAGAGCTTAACCTTGTCTCCTTCTGTCCACCATTGGCTATTAGGAATATTGGCAGACTGCTCGAAAGTAGTCTTTGCTGATAGGGTAGAGTCGCCATAGAGGTCGCCTAAAAGCTGTGTGCTATATTCTTCGTTTGTTATTTCTTGGTTGCTTACTCTATAGCTGCTTATTAGTTTGCCATCGGCAGGCACCATGCCCATCTTTGGATGTCCTACCACGTTGTTTACATTATTATAGCTTATAGAGAAATCAGAAGGATTATAGTCTACATGATAAACCATCAGTCCGTCAAGTTTCTGCTTATTGCTACCAAGTCGGCTGTTCCATCCTTGGTTCTGAATGCGCTGTATGATGAAGTATTCGTCTTTGCCGTCTTGATTATCCGCATAACTGCTGTTTCTGATGCGGTAAGCCTTGCCACCGTAATCTATGTTCTCCATAGCTAATTGCTGAGGTTGGGGTAGCGTCTCGATGGTGTTCCATCCCATAGCCTCGCGCTCCCATGCTGTATAGGCTGTAGGAATCCATCCGTTGTATTTGTAGATGCCGTTGTCCATCACACTCCAATCTTCCATACCCTGATTATCATATATTGATGATGTGAGGGTAGAAGCATAGAAATCAGGGAGACCTAAGCAATGAGAAAACTCGTGGATGAAAAGTCCAAGACCAGTAATAGCAGGTTCGCCATTGAAAGTATTTTCGTTGCCTATAAGCTCGTTGTTTACACCTGCGCGATAAATCTTCTTGCCGTTGTATTCTGCTTGGCTTCTTACGTATGTAGCCTTTGGCCATACGGTATTGTTGGCAGCACCCATGCTCTGACCGTAGCCAGCATAGATGACGTAAACAAGGTCTACGTAGCCATCATTGTTGCTGTCATAGAGAGAGAAGTCGACAGAATCTTTCACAAGCTCGCAAGCATCAACAACCATTTGGGCTGTTCGCTCGTCGTTGCCCGTAGAGCTTGTTCCACCATAGTATGTCATATCCTCAGGCAGAGTGACAGGACCAACGATGTCGAACTGAGGAGTGAACTGTCCGTTGCTCATCTCACTAAAATATTGGCGAACGCTACCATAGTTTTTGCTCTCTCTATATCCAAATTCCTCTTGTTTTCCCTCTTCTTTATTAAGATATTGGTTGAACGAGCGCTTAGGGTTTTTGATAGAGAATTTCTTGTCTTGATATTCTGCCAATATCACCAAAGCCTTAGGACTGCCAGAATGTGGAAATATAGCCTGCGAAGAACCCTGTACAGGTTCTCTTCTCATTACGTTAGCTCTACGTATCTTTTTAGCCTTTGCAAAGAAATCCTCCTTCGATTCTGTGATAGGAGTAAAGGTGTTGCCAATGCGGTTGAGTATTGTTCCATCGAGCGATGTATACCAGCTGAAGTCTTCGTCGCCATGCTGAAAAACTGTTATGGTTGTACCATCAGGCTGTGTGATAGTTATTGGCATGTTCCATGCCTTTGCAGCCCATGCAGATCCCATGGTGAGAGCCATTGCCAATGTAAGGATGGTCTTTTTCATTGTTATATAGTTTTGTTTGTTTTATGATAAGGTTATGCTTATTTCAAAGAAAGATGTTACGTCTTTTTTTCAAAGCGCTTGTGTTATGCTTTGTTCTTTCCAAAGTAGTATTGTCCCTTGTGTTTTGTTCTGCTGCCGTATTCTATGGCATGAGTAGGACAATGATGATAGCAATTAAAGCAAGCCATACATGTGCCATCTTGCTTCCATGATGGAATCTCGCCATCGTGCCAAATAATGTTGTCAACGCTGCAAACCTTAGCGCATTTGCCACAATGTAGACATTTGTCTTCAGTTACGTGAAAAGGTTTGTCACTAATAAGGTATTTATGGAAGAAGCCACCTATGATGCGGGAGTTTATCCTTGGCCAGTTGCCGATGTCAAGATCTTCATTGCTTGTGGCTCTTTGCAATACGATATTGATAAACTTCTCCAACTTCTTGTCGGCATTGCTAATCTTTAGCTGCTCTTTTTCTTTGGTGTCGACATCCATAAAAGGAAGTCCGACATAGCTTTCGGGCATGATGAGCGAGCAAGAAGAATGAAGAGGAATATTGCGCTCTTTAAGGTCGCTGCGCAATATGTCGATAGTTTCGCCTATGTTGTCGCCAGCTGTTACGAGCGAATAAACATAGCTGTCTTCGATATTCTCAACTGTTAGCTGCTCAATGAATTTGCGAACCAAGGTAGGTGGGCGCCAACCATGCACAGGGAAGCAGAAGCCTAAGCGTTCGCCTGGTTTCAACTTCAAGTGGTATGGCTTGTTGGCAACGTCTGGTAAGAATACTACTTCGTCGCCAGTCTTTTCAGCCAACTTCTCTACAGCCCATTTGGTGTTACCTGTTCCTGAGAAATAAAATATCATGTTGCAAAATTAGTTTAAAAATAATAGACTTCAAAACAAATCTTAGTTTTTTGCTTTATGATCAGACAAATAGCTCCTTTTTGTAATATCTGTCTCTATAACTTTCAGCAAACAATCTCGTTGCTATCTGTTGTCAATCTTCTCGACACATCCATTTATCATGTTTCTTATCTGTGCTATCCTTGCCTTTTCGTCGGGACGATATTTCTGATAGTATACCAAAGCCGACTGATAATTGTCGAGTGCTGCTATCCACTCTTGCCTAAACATATGGATGAAGCCTATGCGATAGTAAGCATCAGGTTTTTCGTTGTCGTGGCATAGAGAGAGCATCTTGGTATAGTAGGGCAGAGCCTTAGAATATTCTCCGAGATTGAAATAGCTCTCAGCGCAAGCATAGTTATAGAACGACTGCTCCTGTGGCGAAAACTTCTCAAGTTGCGGAATGGCTTTCGAGAGATATTCTGTTGCCTGTTCATAGTTCCAATCATAATAATAGCACACGCCGATGTAAGCCTTGAAGCGAGGGTTCAGATTATGATTCTTCTCCAGCTTTGTGAAGAGGTTTAGAGCTTCAGAATATTTTCCGCTCTGAAAGTATTCAATAGCCATGCCCAGCTTGTCGGTATCTTTCGATTGCGACAGGCTGGGCTGTATGCTAAGTGTAGTCAATAATATTAATATGTATAATGTCTTTCTCACTTTGTATAGAAGTCAATGACATTTTGCAATATGCGCTTGCAGACATCGCAAAACTCAGGATTCTCGTTGGTGCGCATGCGACAGTCGGGGTAAGCTCTGTATATTCCCTTGAGCGAATATCCAGCACCCTCATAGAGTCCGGCTTTACTATCTTTGCCTATCATGTCTTCCCACTTGCCGTGGAAATCAACCTTTGTGGTGATGTTCTTTTCCCATGGCTCTATGTCGTGAGGATACATCGGAATATCTTCTGTCTCGTAGGCATATTCGTCGGCAAGTCCTGCAAAGCTATGACCAAACTCATGAACCACAACCGGACGATATTTTGGATGGTGCGTCATAGAGAGATTGTAGGAGTTGAGGATTCCTCCGCCACCATATTTCTCAGTATTCACAAGCACTATGATATGCTCGTATGGAGTGCCTGCCAAGAGATTGTGTAAATCCTTGAGATTCAATGTTGTTAGATAGCGGTCGCTATAGAAGGTGTCGAAGTGACTACTCAAAGCAGTCTGTTTCCAAATGCCATTGCCAGGCTCGCTTGTTCCGCTGTCTACAGAAGGCGATTTTACAGCCACTATGTTGAATCTCTCTTTCATGCTCTTGAAAGGCTCGTGTGCAAACAAAGCTTCGATGGCAATCTTTGCATCGTTGATGAAAGTTGGCATCTCGTGCTGCTGATAGCCTTCGGCAAGGAAAGCTATGTGTATGCACTTTGTGGTGTCTTTAGCCTGCAAAAGAGTTTCGTAAGGAGTAACGTTGCGCTCACCAATATGGCGAATCAGAATGTCTGAAGGCACCACCTGATGAGTGAGCGAAGCTACTACCTCGCGACGATTGTTGCGAAGGTCGACGGTGATGTCGACAGTATCTTTTGGCATAGGCACCAAGAATACATTCTCGAAAGCCTTGCTTGTGGTTTCAGCCTCAGGATAGCTGAGCCATTCTTGGAAAAGGGTAGAGAAGGAGTTGCGATAGATGGTGTCTCCCGTCTTGTGATCCTTTACCGTGATTTGACCGTTGCCCTCCATAGGAATTTCTGCCAGTCGCTTGCGTTTGCCATACCATCGTGGCGACTGCTTTAGTTCGTCTACAGCAATATGTTGCTCTGTGACATTACCCGAGAAACTATAGTCGATTCTAAGTGTTTTATCTACAAAGTAGGTGTTGAAATCCTGTGCTGCTGCATTCATTGCGAATGCAAGCAGCATGGTTGTAATTGTTGTCTTCATAATGATATATTAATATCTTGAATACAAGCGTTTTATGATTAATAAACTCTTAGCTGAGTGCCAGGCTTAATCTGATAGTCAGGACTAAGATGGTTCATCTTATACAGACTCTTTAGTCGGATGCCATACTTTTGAGCAATATCATACATGCTTTCGCCCACCTTTATTATATGTGGACGATTCTTGTATGCTTTTTCTGCATGGCGTCTCTTCTTTTTCAAGTATACTATGTCGCCAGCTTTCAGCACATCGCGCTTGTTGCGTTCGTTGTATTTTGCCAGCTTTCGCCAACTAAGTTCTGTCTCCTTACCAATGCTCTTAAAGGTATCGCCATTGCGAGCTATGATGTAGTAGTTCTTATTGTACATCTTTATAGGATGCAATGTGCCACCCTTGAAAGCAGGACTATCTTCCGAAGCGTGCTTAGCCATAAACTTGTCGTAACCATGAGCACTATCATATTTATGGAGCTTATACAGCTCGATGATGTCGATGAGCTTCTTTGCATAAGCAGGGTTTGTAGCATATCCACATGCTTTTAGTCCATGTGCCCAACCCTTATAGTCGGTTGTCTTCAGAGAGAATAGTCGGCGGTATCTCTGCGACTGCACAAGGAATTTGCTATGGTCTTCATAACTCTGACCCGGAGAGTCGTAGGCTCTGAAGCATTCGTTTCGTTCGTCGTCATCGTGATAAGTCTTTCGCCCTTGCCATCCATGACATTTTATGCCGAAATGGTTGTTGCCCTTTCGAGCAAGTTCGCTATATCCTGCGCCACTCTCAAATACGCCTTGCGCCAAAGTGATACTTGCCGGAATACGATATTTCAGCATCTGCTCTATGGCCAAGTCTTTATATTGGTTGAAATAGTTCTGATATTTAGCGTTCCATGCCATTTGTCCGTATACAGGAAAAAGGCAGATGAAAGCCAAAGCTACAGAAGATAATATTCTATTCATCAATCGTATCTTTTTTATTTTATGTTTCTCTTCACCATAAACATGCCTATTCTGTGTGAAATGCCGCGAGCATTAATGGTGCGAGCTATGTACATTCCGTTAGGCAGGTTGCTGATGTTCACATATTTATTATATAGTCTTGTCGATATTATTGCACCTTGTAATGTGGTGAAAACCACCATCTCGCTCTCGCATCCTTGGTCGAGCTCCGGTAGCACCACTATGTTGCCATTGCATGTGAGCAAGCCGCCGATGCTAAGCTTCGCCTTCTCTTCGGATGGCTGCTGCAGAGGCAAACTCTCGTTGCCATATCTGTTCATGGCCGTTACGGCATAATATCTTTTCTTGCCATCTGTGGTTATCGAACAACGATTTAATCTTGTGGCAACAAGGTTGCGAGCATCGTTGATGTCTACCGGATATTCGTTGCTTGCGTAGACGTTATACGTAACGCCTTGTTCGACTACTCGCGACCAGCTTAGCGAGTAGTCGCGTACGTCGATGCGACTAGGCGCTTGAGGCTTTGCGGTAGACTGCCATGTCATAGCCGGTACGAGGGCTGGATATTTGTCGAAATCGTTGGTTGCGAAATCATAGATTCCCTTGGTGTTGTCGGTAAAGAATTTACCACGGAAATAAGCATGTCCCAAACCATGTTGTCGAGCTACATGCATTTCGCGAGTAACGTCGCCAATCTCCCATTTTCCCTCTCTTGGCGAAAGGAAATAAATGCCAAGTCCAGGAACAATAGTCTTGCCATAACTTTGCTCAGCCCAGTCGATGGCAAAAGGGAAGAAGTTGTTGTCGCGGAAATACATCATCGGATATAGCTGGTCCATAAGACCATTCTTGAGCCAGTTTTGTGCATCTTGACAAACCTTGGTATATGCATTCCAACCATGACTCCAATAGCGCGAAAGATCATCATGCTTGCCAACGGGCGAACAGCTCATCTTTACCCAAGGCTTAAGAGATTTCACTCGGTTAGAGATTTTGCTCACGATATTGGTAATATACTGTCGGCCTTGGTCTCTTGACACCTTTATATTCCATGTCTCAGGATATCTGATATAGTCGAGATGTATGCCGTCGATATCGTAGTTGCGAGTTATCTCTTCACATATATTAGATATGTAGTCGCCAGTAGCAGGATTTTCAGGGTTCATATATCCATCTTCGCCAATTTTCTTTATCAGTCGTGGATATTTTTTTCTTAGTTGTGCACATCCTGTGCCCTTCCATTTTCCTACAGGTATCGTCACCACCCAAGCATGCAGCTCCATACCTCGGTTGTGGCATTCCTCAATGGCAAAAGCCAAGGCATCATAGCCTGGACTCACGCCAGGCTTTCCGCTCAAGCATCCATCCCAAGGTTCGTATGCCGAAGGATAAATGGTGGTTGCGCGGATGCGAGTTTGCAAGAGAATGGTATTTATTCCTGCTTTCTGATATTTATCGAGTAGTGTGCGGAGCTCTTCTTGTTGTTTTTCTCGGCTTCTGTAGCTTTGTGCGTAGTTATGAGGCCAGTCGAGTCCGCCTATTGTGGTAAGCCAAACAGCCCTTACCTCTCTCTTTGGCAAAGGTTGCGCCAAAGAAGATAACGAGAGAAATGACAAAAAGATGGCTATTATAGTGGTTTTATTCATTATTCTTTCAATTTGTGCACAAAGGTACTCATATTTTTTTTGAATTCAAATAATTTGTTTACTTTTGCATAGTTAATTAAACTTTCAACAGAAAATGATATCATTTACTATTGCCTTATTGGCACTTGTTGTGGGCTATTTGTTCTATGGCAAATTCATAGAGCATGTGATGGGTCCTGACAACAGACTTACACCAGCTGTTGCCAAAGCCGATGGTGTTGACTATATCGTCATGCCTGGTTGGAAAATCTTCATGATTCAATTCTTGAATATTGCCGGCACTGGACCAATCTTCGGCGCTATTATGGGAGCATGGTATGGTCCTGTGGCGTATCTGTGGATAGTATTTGGTTGCATTTTCGCAGGAGCTGTGCACGATTATCTTTCAGGCATGCTGTCTATGCGTCATGGTGGAGTAGGATTGCCAGAACTTGTTGGCAAGTATTTGGGCAACACCACCAAGAATGTGATGCTTGTGTTCTCGGTATTGTTGCTCGTCATGGTGGGAGTAGTGTTTGTATACAGTCCTGCCATCATCCTTGAAGGAATATATGGTTCGCGTATGTGGTGGATAGTGGCAATATTTGTCTATTATATCATCGCCACCTTACTTCCTATCGACAAGATTATCGGCAAGATTTATCCCATCTTTGCATTCTCGCTCCTCTTCATGGCGTTTGCTTTGCTGATAGGCTTCTTCGTGAAGTTGCCTGACATTCCTGAACTATGGAGCAACCTTTCTGATTGCAACTATAACGACAATACTGCATGGCTTGGCACAGATTCTTTCATGACCAAGAATCCTATCTTCCCATGCCTTTTCATCACTATAGCCTGCGGAGCTATTAGTGGTTTCCATGCCACTCAGAGTCCGCTTATGGCACGTTGCGTGAAGCACGAGAAAATGGGCCGACCAATCTTCTATGGCGCTATGATTACCGAAGGTGTAGTAGCCTTGATTTGGGCAACAGCCTCTATGTATTTCTTCTACTACGGCGGATGGCGCGAGGTTGTTGATGCTGAGACTGTTAACAAGTTTATGCAACAATATGGTACAGAGGGTGGCAAGACACTCGTTCAGTTCTTCGATGCTCCAACAGTAGTGAAATACATCTGTTCTGGTTGGCTCGGCATGTTTGGCGGCATTCTTGCTTTGCTTGGCGTAGTGGCAGCTCCTATCACAAGTGGCGATACAGCATTCCGTAGCGCACGCCTTATCATAGCAGAGTTCATAGGCTTGGAACAGCACTCTTTGCGCAAGCGTCTGTATATCTGTATTCCTGTATTTGCAGCAGGTCTGTTGTTGCTGTTCTGGCAAATGAACAATCCTAATGGCTTCAACATTATCTGGCAGTATTTCGGATGGGCAAACCAAACCTTATCGGTATTCACACTATGGACAATAACAGTTTATTTGGTACAACAGAAGAAACCATTCATCGTTACATTGATACCAGCAGTCTTCATGACCGTAGTTTGCTCTACATTCCTGTTGATATCTAAGCAGGCTTTCGGACTAAACGAGACCATAGCCTATACGGGTAGCGTGGTAGTATTGGTACTATCGCTGGTGTTGTTCTTTGTGTGGTATACAAAGAAAATGAAATAGAATAGCATTATTAACAAAAAGAATTTATAAGCATGAAAAAAACTCTTCTTGCAGCATTGTTTGCTGCGTTTACTTCCTTCTCTGCCTATGCTCAGTTCGAGGTAGATAAAGTTTATATAAGTGGCGCATTATCAGGTTTCAACCTTAACTATTGTGGCTCTAAGGATTTTACTCTTAATATAGATGCCAAGGCGGGATATATGGTTGAAGACAACTGGATGGTCTTGGGTCAGACTTCATATAGTCATAGCGGCTTGAAGGGCGTTTCTGATGCTATCTCTGCAGGTGTTGGCGGACGATATTATATTCAGCAAAACGGCCTGTTCCTTGGCGCCGGAGTGAAATACCTACATGCTAAGCATTTCGACGATTTTATGCCAGGTGTAGAATTGGGCTATGCTTATTTCATCAGCCGTACTGTTACCGTGGAGCCTTCTTTGTATTATGATCAGTCGTTCAAGAATCATGCCGACTATTCTACAATAGGATTCCGCATTGGTGTTGGTATTTATCTATAATAATATAAATGGACCAACAGTTTCCTTCGTTATTGCTTGACAGAGCAGTAGGCGAATTTGCAAAACTTCCAGGCATAGGACGCAAGACAGCTTTGCGTCTTGTGCTTCATTTGTTGAAACAGTCAACAGAAGATGTTGAGGCTTTTGCCGATGCGCTTACCACGATGAAGCATGATGTGAAATATTGCTCGGTTTGCCATAATATTAGTGATACGGATATTTGTCCAATATGCTCAGACCATCGTCGCGATAGTTCGCAGATATGTGTGGTCGAGAATATTCGTGATGTTATGGCTATCGAGAATACCATGCAATATCATGGATTGTATCATGTGCTGGGTGGCATAATCTCGCCTCTTGATGGTGTAGGACCATCGGATATTGAAATAGCTTCGCTTGTTGAGCGTGTGGCTGCAGGTGGAGTGACGGAAGTGATTTTGGCTTTGAGCCCTACATTGGAAGGCGACACCACCAACTTCTTTATCTCAAAGAAATTGCGACAATACCATGTTAACATCACAGTTATTGCTCGTGGCATCTCTGTAGGCAACGAACTTGAATATGCTGACGAGGTTACGCTCGGACGCTCAATATTAAAACGCACCCCTTATGAACAATGAAAAAATGTGCTCGTAAACTTCAAGCTATAGTATGTTCTGCTATAGGATTGTCGTTGTTGATGATAATATTATTTGAAACAGACATTCTTGCACCAGGCTCATGTGGTGGCAATATGACAGCTGAGTTTTATACTCTCATGGCTGCAGAGCTTATCACTATCTGCGTGGTGCCTTTGGCTTTGTGGATGTTTAGAGCTAAGACTATCAAGCAAAAGCTCATCTCTGGCAAAGAGCATTCTTTGCTTCGCTTTGGCATTTTGCGATTGTCGTTGCTCGTTGTCCCTATGGTTGCCAACACCTTATTATATTATATGTTTATGCTTCCATCGTTTGGCTATATGGCGATAATATTGTTTCTTTCAATATTCTTCGTATTCCCATCCATGGAGCGTTGCGTAGGTGATGTAGCAGAATAGTGATTCCATATGTAGGCTTTTCATTGCCTATACTCTCTAAGATATTATAAACATCCATAATTATTAAATGGCAAAACTCTCGATAGTAATTGTAAACTACAATGTCAAACATTACATCTCGCAATGTTTGGATTCGGTCTTCAACTCTTCGCTGAAAGATGTTGAAGTTATTGTTGTTGACAATCATTCGCGCGATGGCTCAGTAGAATACATAAAGAGCAAATACCCGGAAGTAAAGGTTATTGCTTCAAACCATAATCTTGGTTTCGCACGTGGCAACAATCTTGCTCTGCGTTCCATAAAAAGCCAGTATGCGTTGCTATTGAATCCTGATACCATTCTTACTTCCGATGTGTTGCAGCGTTCGGTAGATTTTATGGATGCCAATCCTAAATGTGGAGGCTTGGGAGTGTGTATGCTTAATGTCGATGGCACTAAGGCTATGGAGTCGCGACGTGGTTTGCCAACACCGCTAACATCTTTCTATAAGATGATAGGATTGTGTAAGCGTTTTCCTAAGCATAAATCTTTTGGACGTTATTATCTTGGATGTTTGCCTTGGGATAAACCTGCGTCTATAGAGGTTATTAGTGGCGCATATTGCATGTTGCGCAAAGAGGCTCTCGACAAGGTTGGATTGCTTGACGAAGATTTCTTTATGTATGGCGAAGATATCGACCTTAGCTATCGTCTGCTCAAGGGTGGTTACGAGAACTGGTATATTCCTGCCACTATGCTTCATTATAAAGGCGAGAGTACTCAGAAATCGTCGTTTAGATATGTGCATGTGTTCTATGAGGCTATGCTCATCTTCTTCCGTAAACACTATGGACATCTGTCGTTGATATTTAGCTTGCCGATAAAGTTTGCCATCTATCTCAAGGCTGCATTAACGCTCGTGGGTATGCAACTTGATAATGCCAGAAAGATGCTCGGATTTGTTGATACTCGTTATCATGACACTTCGCGATATTTCTTCCTTGGTAGCGAGTCGTCGCTTAAGGCTTGTCACAATTTGGCAGAAACCAAAGGTTTGCAGGCAGAGTATTTTGAAGCCACAGCCAATACTGTGCCTAATGGTCATCTTGGCGTGCCTGAGCAGAAACTCGTGAATGGGGTAGACAACTTTATCGTTTACGATCTTGCTTCGTATACCTATGATGATGTGTTACGCATCTTTGCATCTTCGCCAAAGGCTAATGTTCAGATGTCGTTCTATCATCCTAAAGATAATTTGATTATAACAACCCAAGAAGTGCTGAAATAATAAGGTATGGAAAAAATAGTAAGGTTGAGAGCAATAGAACCTGAAGACCTCGAATTGCTCTATCTTATAGAAAACGATATACAATTGTGGAATGTCGGAGCTTCGAATGTTCCTTATTCTCGCTATGTGCTCCATGATTATATTGCCAATACAGCATCGGACATCTATACAGACAAGCAGTTGCGACTTATCGTCGAGAATCATGGTGGGGAAGTGGTTGGTATTGCCGACCTTGTGAATTTTGATCCTCGCAACCTCAGAGCCGAAGTAGGTATCGTAATCATTGATAAGTATCGCAATCATGGTTATGGCAGAGCTACTCTTACCCAGTTAATAGATTATGCAACAAACATTCTGAACATCCACCAGCTCTATTCCGTTATTCCGTGCTCAAACGATAAGTCTGTTTCTTTGTTTAGCAAACTTGGTTTCAAAGAATCTACAGTACTTAAAGATTGGCTCAGCATATCATCTAAATTTGTTGATGCAGTATTAATGACAAAGATTATTGGCTGACACAGATTATGATTATAGTATGCTAAAGATTGTAGGTATCCTAAGATAATAGGGTAGTGGAATGGGTAAAAATACCCTATAATATTTGGTTGTTTAAATAAAATCATTTATCTTTGCATACGCTATTGCAAAAGAGGTAGTAAAGTTTTTGCCGATATGGCTCAGTTGGTAGAGCAACGCATTCGTAATGCGTGGGTCCCGGGTTCGAGTCCCGGTATCGGCTCCTCTTTCCATTGTCACAAAATGCGGTAGTAGCTCAGTTGGTAGAGCATCGGCTTCCCAAGCCGAGGGTCACGGGTTCGAGTCCCGCTTACCGCTCTAATACTTTCCTTTGTTTTTTGTTAAATTCCCCATCAAAAAAAGTATCCTATGATACTTTGCAAAGTAATACGTGATACTTTGCAAAGTAATACGTATTACTTGGGCAAGTATCATGTATTACTTTTCCTGACTTCCAAGTCAAGGAATTCTGCCGTTGTTATTGTATGTTCAAAAAAGTTTTAGCGTACAGCTATAGTTCCATAAATTAATAAATAGATAAAATCATCGTTTTATTCTTTAGGATTCCAAGTATAAATATACATATAATCTGTTCCCAAAGCAGACTTATAATCTACAAGGTATTCGTCAAGTACATAAATTCTGCATGTCGTAGGGATAAAAGCTTCACTTAAATACTTGGGGTCCATTCCTTTAAAATATATGCTCTTAAGGTTGAAACTGCACATGAAGCAATTTTCCCCCAACGAAGTAACAGATGAAGGAATTATGATTGATGTTAAGCTGCTACAGCCAGAGAAACAATATTCCCCCAACGAAGTAACAGATGAAGAAATTTTGATTGATGTTAAGCTGCTACAATCAGAGTATCTATTATTAGTTGATTATCAATATTATACGCTCTAAACGGTAGAAAAGTGGCAGTATGGATTCTGTGTAGATACGAAAAAGGTGAAGATTTAACGTATTTAACCTTCTGTCACGCCAAAATTACAGAAAATGTGGGTGATGTGGGATGGTTAGCAGTCACTTTATATGTCTTTTATTGCCACAGAGGTTCATTTTCCCAACCAACAGGGAATCCAAGAGCTGCCAGGTCTATCTCTGGAAACTTGCTG